>Ga0137409_10000182_pt1 | contig 63320 bp, 50 predicted proteins | sample CZODoug1_16funga_FD_122059 | JGI IMG/M metagenome (GOLD analysis project Ga0137409, IMG submission 122059) | Vadose zone soil fungal communities from Angelo Coast Range Reserve, California, USA - CZODoug1_16fungal (Hybrid Assembly) | ecosystem: Environmental > Terrestrial > Soil > Vadose zone... | reverse complement strand
CCAGCCCAAGTGACCGAGCCAAAGTGAACCAGCCCAAGTGACCGAGCCAAAGTGAACCAGCCCAAGTGACCGAGCCAAAGTGAACCAGCCCAAGTGACCGAGCCAGTGTGACCGAGCCCAACTGACCCCACGCAAGTGACGGAGCCATGACTCGAGACATCCGACGCCACTTCGCGGTCGCCGCGCTCTGCGCGCTCGCCGCCACCGCGCACGCGCAAACGATTCGCCGCGCACCCGCGTTCAAAGCCGCGGAGCTCGCCGCGGCGCCCGCCGCCGACTGGCCCACCAACGGCGGCGACCTCTGGAACCGCCGCTGGTCACCGCTCGCGCAGATCGATCGCGGCAACGTCGCGACGCTCAAGGGCGTGTGGCGCACGCACTTGAAGGGCTCGGGGCTCGGCTCGCAGTACTCGGGCGAGGCGCAACCGATCGTGTATCGCGGCGTGCTCTACGTCGTCACCGGTGCGAACGACGTGTTCGCGCTCGCCGTGGACACAGGCGAGATCCTCTGGGACTACCGCGCGAACCTCGATCCCGCGAACAACGCGGTGTGCTGCGGCTGGACGAGCCGCGGCGTGGGGCTCGGCGACGGCAAGGTGTTCGTCGGCCAGCTCGACGGCAAGCTCGTGGCGCTCGATCAGCGCAACGGCAAGGTGCTGTGGTCGACGCAGGCCGAGCGCTGGCAAGAGGGCTACACGATCACGAGCGCGCCGCTCTACTACGACGGCCTCGTCATCACCGGCTTCGCCGGCGGCGAGCGCGGCATCCGCGGCCGCGTGAAGGCGTTCGACGCGGTCACCGGCGCGCTCGCGTGGACGTTCTACACGGTCCCGGGCCCCGGCGAGGTCGGCCACGAGACCTGGCCACAGGACAACGAAGTCTGGCAGGACGGCGGCGGCCCGGTCTGGAACACGCCGGCCGTCGACCCGGAGCTCGGGCTGCTCTACTTCGGCACCGGCAACCCGGGGCCCGACTACAACGGCTCGATCCGCAAAGGCGACAACCTGTTCACCACGTCGATCGTCGCGCTCGAGGCGAAGACCGGCCAATACCGCTGGCACTTCCAGCAGGTGCATCACGACATCTGGGACTACGACGCCGCGTCGCCGGTCACGCTGTTCGACGTCACGATCGACGGTGTCGCGCACAAGGCGCTCGCCGAGGCGAGCAAGACCGGCTGGGTTTACGTCCTCGACCGCGTGACAGGCAAGCCGTTGATCGGCGTCGACGAGAGACCCGTCCCGCAGGAGCCGCGGCAAGGCACCGCCGCGACGCAGCCGTACCCGCGCGGCGACGCGTTCGTGCCGCAGTCGATCCCGATCGCGCCCGAGGGCACCACGCTCGTGAACCAGGGCCGGATCTTCACGCCGTTCTGGACCGCGCCGACGCTCATGAAGCCCGGCCCGCCCGGCGGCGTGAACTGGCCGCCGAGCTCGTACGACGCCAAGCACGCGTATCTATTCGTCTGCGCGGCCGACCGCATCTGGTCGTTTCTGTCGCAAGAAGTCACCGCCGAGCGGCCGGCCGAGGGCGCAGGCTACATCGCCGGCGGCATCGGCGGCTTCCACTTGCTCAACTTCGGCGTGTTCGCGGCGCTCGACATGCGCACCAACAAGCTCGTGTGGCAGCAGCATTGGGCCGAGCCCTGCTACGCGGGCTCGACGGCGACCGCCGGCGGCCTCGTGTTCGTGGGCCGCAGCGACGGCCGGCTCACGGCGCTCGACACCGAAACCGGCGCGAAGCTTTGGGAGTTCCAGACGGGCGCCGGCATGAACTCGCCGGTGACCGTGTTCCAGCACAAGGGCAAGCAATACGTCGCGGCCTACTCCGCCGGCAATCTGTTCGCCGGCAGCGCGCGCGGCGACAGCGTCTGGCTGTTCGCGCTCGGCGGCGCGCTCGACCCCGTGCCGCCCGCCGGCGCGCTCATGACGTTCGCGCCCGCCGCCGGCGGCCCGCCGAACGCCGACAACGGCCAAACCGTCTACACCACGGCCTGCGTGCCCTGCCACGGCGAGGCCGGCGAAGGCGGCCACGGCGGCGGCCCGAGCCTGACGGCGCTCAAGAACGGCGCGCTCGTCCTGCAGACCGTGAGCGAGGGCCGGAGCGCCATGCCCGCGTTCAATGCCACGCTCACGCCGGAGCAAATCCGCGACGTCGCGGCCTACGTGAGTCAGCGCCTCGCCAAGTAGGTCCCGAAAATAGGGACAGGTTACTTTTCCGGCGAAGCCGACCCCCCTGCGCGGCGGCGGCCGAAAAAGTAATATGTCCCTATTCTCGTGAGCCAAACTGGGGGGAGAGGCCATGACGATCAAAGCGACCGTTCTCGCGGTCGGCGCAGCGCTGCTCGCAGCCGCCGTGCCGCTGCACGCACACCACTCGTTCGCCGCGCAATACGACGCGAACAAACCGATCACGCTGACCGGTAAGGTCACGAAGGTCGAGTGGATGAATCCGCACGTCTACTTCTACGTCGACGTGAAGGACGACAAGGGCACCGTCACGAGCTGGGCCTGCGAGATGGGCGGCGGTCCGAACTCGCTGATCCGCCAGGGTTGGACCAAGGACTCGCTGAAGACCGACGACACCGTCACCGTCGAAGGCTTCCTCGCGAAGGACGGCAGCAAGCTCGCGAACGCACGCAACGTCACGCTCGCATCGACGGGCAAGAAGATGTTCGCCGGCACGAACGAGGAGAAGCCGTGAGCCGGACAACGGCCGCCGCGTGCCGCGCGCTCGCGGCAATGGCGCTCGCCGCGCTCGCCGCATCAACGCCGGCGCGCGCGCAATGGTGGGAGAACGTGCCGAAGGGCACCGCGCCGCGCGACGCCAAGGGTGAAGTCGACCTCGCTGCACCCGCGCCGCGCCGGCCCGACGGCAAGCCCGATCTCTCCGGCATCTGGGAGCCGAACGGCAACAAATATCTGCGCAACATCGCGGCCGACTTGAAGCCCGAGGACGTGCCCTATCAGCCGTGGGCGAAGAAGGCCGCCGACGAGCGCGCCGACGGCTCGCACTCGCGCGAGGACCCCGACGCGAACTGCCTACCGCAAGGCGTGCCGCGGATCGCCGCCGCACCCGCGCCGTGGAAGATCGTGCAGACCGCGGACCTGATCGTCGTCGTGCACGAAGCGTTCAGCTTGTGGCGCCAGATCTTCATGGACGGCCGCAAGCTCGGCGACTCCTTCAATCCGAGCTGGCTCGGCTACTCTGCGGGGCATTGGGAGGGCGACACGCTCGTCGTCGACACGCGCGGCTTCAACGGCCGCGCCTGGCTCGACCAGGTCGGCAAGCCGTCCACCGACAAGCTGCACGTGATCGAGCGCTACACGCGCAAGGACTACGGCCACATGGACCTCGAGATCACGATCGACGATCCCGGCGCATACACGAAGCCGTGGACGGTGAAGCAGGACGTTCACCTGCTGCTCGGCACCGAGCTCCTGGAGTTCATCTGCAACGAGAACAACAAGGACGTCGGGCACTTGTCGGGCGGCGGCGTGAAATAAGCGATCCCTCCACGGAGGGATTTCGCACCTCAACGGTGCGAATAGTTTCCGCGGAAACTTCAGCCCGACCCTTCCGCCGCCACCGCCACCGCGGGCGTGGCTGCGGCCGGTGCCACGCCCGGTAGCCGCTTGTTGAACTGCCAGCGCAGCAACGCGAAGCTCACGCACGCCTGGAACCACACGGTCGCGACCGAAAGATACCAGAGCTTCTGCAGGTGGAACCCGGGCTCCCGCGAGAACAGGATCGCGAGCGGCACGAACACGGCGAGACGCGCGGCGGAGCTCACCATCGCGGGCTTGGTGTTACCGAGCCCCTGGAAGATGCCCGAGCAGGTGAACACGACGCCTTGCGCGATGAAGGTCCAAGAGATCGTGCGCAGGAACGTGGCTCCGACCTCGCGCGCACCCTCCTCCGTCGTGAAAAAGCCGACGAGCAGCTCGGGCCGCCACTGCAGGAACACCGTGACGGCGACCATCACCACCGTGTTCAGCAGCGTGGCCTTCGCGAGCGTCTCGCGCACGCGCTCGGGGCGCCCCGCGCCGAAGTTCTGACCCGCGATCGGGCCGGCGGCGAACGCGATCGCCATCGCCGGCATGAAGATCGACTGCATGATCCGCGAGCCGATGCCGAAGCCGGCCTGCGCGGCCGCGCCGAAGCCGCCGATCACCCAATAGACGACGCCCATATAAATGAATAGCAGCGCGAACTCGCCGCCCGCGGGCAAACCGACCGCGAGCATCCGCTTCCACACCGCGATTCGCGGGTGCCACAAGGAGTACTGGAACGACACGTACTTCTCGAGCCGCAAGAAGTAGAGCGCGAGCAGGATCACTCCGACGATGATCGACACGGTGCTTGCGAGACCTGCGCCCGCCACGCCCATCGCATGGCCCGTGCCCCAGCCGGCGATCAGCACCGGCGCGAGGGCGGTGTTGAGCAGCACGGTGAGCGCTTGGATCGCCATCGTCGGCTTGACGATTCCGGTGCCGCGCAGCGCCGAGCCCATCACGACTTGCGCGAAGCCGAGCGCAAGCCCCGGCAGGAACCAATAGAGATACGTGGTGCCCGCCAACTGCGTCGCCGCGTCGGCGGCGATCGCGCTGACGTACAAGCCCGTGAGCGCGTAACCGCCGACGAGCGTTGCTGCGGCACAAACCACCGCGAACAGCACGGACTGGTTGAACACGAGGTTCGCGTCGGCGTGGTCGCGGCGGCCCACGGCTTGCGCGATCAGTGCCACGGCGCCCACGCCGAGCACCTGCGTGAGCGCCATGATCACGAACATCAACGTGCCGGCGGCACTGACGCCCGCGACGGCCGCGTCGCCGATGCTCGCGACGAAGTAGAGGTCCACGAGGAAGTAGAGCGTCTGGAACACCATGCCGGCCGCGATCGGGGTGGCCATGGCGATGATGTTCTTGGTGATCGAGTCTTGAGTCAGGTCCTTCATTTGAGCCTCATGAGCCGGCGCGCACTTTCCCCGCGCACCAGGTCGGTCCGGTAGGAATCGGCAGGAGTATCCCCCCACGGGAAGGGTGCCAAGAATACTCGCAAGGTCCGGGGAACGCGACGGCCGGCCGGTATGTGACGCAGCGCGTAGTGCGGGGGGGCAGCGAGTTCGTTATGCTCATTGCGTGAGCAGTTCTTTGCGGTACCTCCTCGGCGCCCTCTTCGCCCGCCGCGGGCTGCGCCAGCTCGGCGCGGCGGTCGCGGCCCTATGTCTCGTGGGAGTGGCCTACGCCGCGATGCCGTGGCGCGGATACCCCGGCATCGAGCACGACGGCAACTCCGATTTGCCCACCGACTACATGGTGCCGGCCGAGTGGACCTTCGCACGGCTCATGTATCCGCCCTACGACGCCTATCGCAACTATCGCTTCGGCGGCCGCGGCGATTGGACGCAGGGCTACACCACCTGGACGATCGACTATCCGCAGGGCGACCGGCACATCTCGGAGATGGTGCGGCGGCTCACCGTCTTGGACGCGCGCTCGGTAGAGCAGCCCGTGAACCTCGACGACGACGACGACGTGTTCGACTGGCCGTGGCTCTACGCCGTGGAGGTCGGCACGTGGGACCTCACCGACGAGCAGGCAGCGAAGCTGCGCGAGTATTTGCTGCGCGGCGGATTCCTCATGGTCGACGACTTCCACGGCCTCGAGCAGTGGGCGGTCTTCGTCGAGAGCATGCGGCGCGTGTTTCCCGACCGGCCGATCGTCGAGATACCGAACAACGACCAGATCTTCCACACGTTCTGGGATCTCGACGATCGCATCCAGGTGCCGGGCGCGCGCTTCATGCAAACCGGCCTCACCTACGAGGAGACGAGCGACCCGGTGCCGCACTGGCGCGGCATCTACGACGATGAAGGCCGGATCGTGGTCGCGATCTGCTACAACATGGATCTCGGGGACTCCGTCGAGCACTCCGACACGCCGGGCTATCCCGAGGTGTTCTCGGCCCAGGGCATGCGGACGTTCATCAACTACATCCTCTACTCGATGAGTCACTAGCGTCCGACCCCGCAGCAGGGTCTGACCCCGGGGAGCGAATCGCAGGAGTCTCGCGACCATGTCTGACCCCGGGGTCTGACCCTAATTAGGTAGCATGTCCCTATTTTCCGATTGCGTCGTCGTGGGTGCGAGCTTCGCGGGACTCGCGAGCGCGCACGCACTGGCGCGCGCCGGGCTGCGCGTGACCGTGCTCGAGAAGAAGACCGACGCCGGCGCGAAGCTCCACACGACGGGCATCATCGTCAAAGACGCCGTCGACCAGATCGCGATGCTCGACGCGCTGCCCGCCGGCCTCGTGCGCCGCATCGCCGGCGTAAGGCTCTACGCACCGAATCTGCGCCACGTCGACCTCGCGGCGCCCGGCTACTACTTTCTCGCGACCGACACGCCGGGTGTGATGCGCTGGCTCGCGGCGGAGGCCGAGCGCGCCGGCGCGCACATCGCGTACGGCAGCGCGTTCAAGGACGTCACGCGCCTGCAAAGCGGGTTCGACGTGGGCGGGCACGGCACGACGCGCTTTCTGATCGGCGCCGACGGTCCGCGCTCGCGCGTCGCCCGCACGCTGGGCTTGGGCTCGAGCAGCCGCTTCCTCGCGGGCGTGGAGCACGAGTACGAGGGCGCCACGCTGGCCGAGCCCGACCAGCTGCACTGCTTCATCGATCGCAACATAGCGCCGGGCTACATCGGCTGGGTGCTCGCGGGCGTCGACGGCGTGCAGGCGGGGCTCGCACGCCGGCAGAGCGGCACACTGTTCAAGCCGGACGAGGCGATGGAGGCGTTCCTGCGCAAGATCGCGCCGGTCATCGACCTCACGCGCCTCGCGCCCACCGGCGTGCGCGCGGGCCTGATCCCGTGCGGCGGCGTCGTGCGGCCGGTCGCGACCTCACGCGCCTTGCTCGTGGGCGACGCCGCCGGGATGGTGTCGCCGGTCACGGCCGGCGGGATCCACACCGCGTTGAAGCACGGCCTCGCGGCGGGCCACGCCGTCGCGGACTTCCTGAGCGGCAAGGCCGAGGATCCGGCGACGTGGTTCGTGCGCTCCTATCCGCAGTTCCGGACGAAGCGCTTGCTGCGCTTCGCGTTCGACCGCTTGCAGATGGACTGGCCGTTCAACCTGCTGCTCGCCACACGCCCGATGCGCGCCGCGGCCGGTCTCATCTATTTCCACCACAAAGGGGTATTCGAGGCGACCGCGCCGAGCGACGCGCTCGGCGAAGCGCAGCGCAAGACGCTGTGAGGCGAGACGAGGGCCGAGTCTCAGGCGGCGCGACGGCGGCGCGCGGCGACGCCGCCGAACCCGGCCAAGCCGGACAGGAGCAGCGGCAGCGCCGCGGGCAGCGGCACCGGGTTCAGCGCGAGCGACGTGAGCCGCCAATAGCCGCTGTCGTTCGAGCCCGAAAACGGCGGGAAAAACGGCGTCACTTGGTTCGACGCCTGCGTGACGTTGGTCGGCGAACCGGCGGCATTCGAGATCAAGAAGGTCGTCGCCTGCGTGTTGCCCGGGAACACCCTGGAGCCCCGCAGATTGAAGCCCGTGATCAGGTAGAAACCGCTGACGCCCGGGCCGATGAAGCGGGGCGGCGCGACCTGCTGGCTCGTCATCCAAGCGTTCGGGCTGACGCTGATCTCGCTGTTGGCGAAGCTCAAGTCGCCGAGCGTAACGGAGGCGCCGTCGCTGAAGTTGTACGAGAACCCCGTGATCGCCGCCAGCGCGAGGGCGCTGCTCGGGTAGTTGGGGGTGGTGAACGTCTGGGTCGTTACAGAGTCGGGCAGGCTCAACGTGAGCGAGCCGGTCGGAACGGTGGGCGGGTTTTGCGCGGTGCTCGAAAAGCTCTCGATCCACTCGAACGTCGCGACCGTCGTCGCGCTGGCCTCGAGCGGCAGCGCGCCGATGGCGGCGCCCAGTGCACAGGCGGCGAGGACGAGCTTCCGCACTCCGAACGATCCGATGTTTCCGCGCATCCGCGAGGCTCCCTTGTTATCGTTCCGTTTCAGCCGGCGGGGCGAGCGTCGCCGCGCGGCTATACATAACGCCCAAGTCACGGTACCAACCGGGTATTGACGCAATGTGTACCTTTCTTGTTATTTGTGCGGCGCGCGGGCGCCGCACCGAGTAAACCGCACCGATGTCGATCGAGTTTCATCGCCGCATGCTTGCCGATCGCGTACGCCACGACGCGTTCCGGGCCGCGCTGCGCGCGGCCATCCGCCCGGGCTCGAGCACGGTGGCCGACATCGGCGCGGGCACCGGAGTGCTCGCGTTCTTCGCCCGCGAGCTCGGCGCACGCGAGGTTTGGCTCTACGATCCCGGGCCCGCCCTCGAGCTCGCGGCCGCGGTCGCCGAGCGCAACGGCATCGACGGGTTGAGCTTCGTGCCGGCGCGCTCGCTCGACGTCGACGATCCGCCGCCGGCCGACGTCGTGGTCGCCGAGGTGCTCGGCAACTTCGCCTACGAGGAGGACGTGCTCGAGACGCTGCGCGACGCGCGGCGGTTCCTGAAGCCGGGCGGCACTCTGATCCCGCACTCGATCACGCAGTGGTGTGCGCCGGTGACGAGCGACCGCTTCGACCGCGACCTCCGGAGCTGGCGCGACGTGGGCTTCGGCCTCGACTGGTCGCTCGCGGAGCACGTCACCCGCAACAACATGTACGTGTTTGCGATCGCTCCCGAGGATCTCCTCGACGCGCCGCCCAAGCCGTGGGACGCGCTAGAGTTCGCGGGGGAGATCGACAGCCGGCGCAAGGGCACCGTCGAGTGGCGGCTCGCAAAGGACGCGAACGTGCTCGGGTTCGCGTTGTGGTGGGAGTGCACGTTGTCACCCGGCGTCGTGCTGTCGACGAGCCCGTTCGCCCCGCGCACGCACTGGGAGCAGATCTATCTGCCGCTCCTCACGCCGCTCGCGGGTGCCGCGGGCGACGACGTCTCGCTCGAGGTGTCGAGCGAGACGGGCGGCGGCGAGAGCGGCATCGACGTGCGCTGGACCGCGGAGCAGCGGCGCGCGGGCCGCGTCGTCGTTCGCCAGTCGCTCGATCTCGGCGCCGGTTTCCTCGGCTGAGCGGACGCGCCTCAGCCCGCGCCGAACGCGGGATCGCTCGCGCTATCGTTGCCGTTCTCGAGGTGTCCGGCCGAGCGGCGTAGAAAAACCGGATCCGCGTCGGCCCGCACCGCGACGTCGTACCAGCCGAAGCTCGACTTGAGCGACAGCCGCTTCTCGAGCGCGCGGCCGCGGGGCAGCACGTCGAGGATCGCGTCCTTACCGTACGCGCTCTCGATCCGCACGCGACAGGCCTCGCGCGCCTGGTTGGTCACGCGCACGACCAGCGCGTAGTCGCGGACGTCGAGCCGCATGTCGACGTCGAGATCCACGCTCGGGTTGCGCTCGACCTTGCCGCGGAAGCGGCGCACGAAGCCGTTCGGCCCGAACACGGTGAGGTCGTACTTGCCTTGGCTCGCCCCGAGCGTCCAGGTATTCGCAAGCGACTTGCCCGCCTCGACGGTGAACGTCCACGGGCCCTCCGCGCCGTTGCCGGAGCGAACCTGGAAGCACGCGCCCGCCTTGCCCCTGTTCTTGAAGTCGAGCTCGAGCGCGCCGCCGCCTTGGGCGTTGGCCGTCGCCTCGACGTCGAGCTCGTACGGCAAGGCGCGCGCGTGCCGCAAACCCCGCTCCTGCTTCGGCAGCGACTGGTTCGCGGGCGGCTCCGGGACGTAGTCGGGATAGCGGTCGTGATTGAGCGGCACGTACGCCGAGGTGTCCGGCAGCTCGACCCGCGCGGCGTGCGGATTCGCGAAGTCGAACGCCGACGTCAGGTCGCCGCACACGGTGCGCCGCCACGCCGTGATGTTGGTCTCGACGAGGCCCTGGTGGTGCGGCCCGAAGCGGCGCTCCAGGAAGCGAATCAACGACGTGTGGTCGAAGACCTCCGAGCACACCCAACCGCCCTTGCTCCAGGGCGAGATGACGATCATCGGCACGCGGACTCCCAGGCCGTAGGGACCCGACGGATGATTCGGATCGCCCGCGTAGATCTCGTCGCGCGCGTCGACCGTCGAGGCGCCGTCGGCGGGCGAGCGCGGCGGCGTCGGCGGGACCACGTGGTCGAAGAAGCCGTCGTTCTCGTCGAACATCAGGAACAGCACGGTCTTGCTCCACACCTCGGGGTTCGACGTCAGCGCGTCGAGCACCTGAGAGACGTACCACGCGCCGAAGTTCGCGGGCCAGTTGCCGTGCTCGGAGAAAGCCTCCGGCGCAACGACCCACGACACTTGCGGCAGCCGGTCGTGGCGCACGTCCCTGCGCAAGTCGTCGAACAGCGCGTCGAACGGCGTAGCGGGCACCATGATGTTGGTGCCGCGCCGCGCCTTCTCGTACAGCGGCGTGCCCGGCTGCGCGTTCTGGTACTGATGGAAGTACAGCAGCGAGTTGTCGCCGTAGTTGCCGATGTACGGATCGCTCGTCCATCCCCAGAAGCCGTTCGCGTCGAGGCCGACGCCGCTGTCCTGGTAGATCTTCCACGAGATGCCCGCGCGCTCGAGCCGCTCGGGATAGGTCGACCAGTCGTAGCCCGCCTCCGCGTTGTTGATCACGGGTCCGCCGCCGAGGCCGTCGTTGCCCACCCAGCCGGTCCACATGTGATAGCGGTTGGGATCGGTGGCGCCCAAGAACGAGCAGTGGTAACCGTCGCAAATCGTGAACGCCTCGGCCAGCGCGTAGTGGAACGGGATGTCGCGCCGCGTGTAGTACGCCATGGTTTGCGCGGTCTTGTTCGGGATCCAGCGGTCGTACTTGCCGCCGTTCCAGGCGTCGTGCGTGTCCGTCCAGTCGTGTGCGGTGTCGACGAGGAATTGGTTGCCGAAGTCGTCGGCCGTGGGGTGGAACGGCAGCACGAAGCCGTCGCCGTCCGGCTGGTGCCAGACGGACCCGCCGGACGGCAACAGCGCCGGGTGCGGGTCGCCGAAGCCGCGCACGCCGCGCATCGCGCCGAAGTAGTGATCGAACGCGCGGTTCTCCTGCATGAGGAACACCACGTGCTTGACGTCGTCGATCGTGCCGCTACGCGTGAACGCCTCTATCGACGCCGCTTTCGCGACGCTGTCGACGAAGGTGGACGTGAGCGCGGTGCTGCTCAAGTACTTGAGGAACTGGCGGCGATCGACTGGCGTCATGATGTGCTCCTTGCTGGCTGCCGGACGAGCTCGGCGATCGTCGCAGCCTGGACCCGCGCTTTTGCAATCGCGTGACGGGTTTGTTTCCGCAACGCGCATGTCGATTTGGCGACGGCTGGATCGTCATAGGGATGACGAGGCTCGGAATCAGGGAGACCGCGATGCTTGCCAAATTCTTTGCCGATTGCCCCTCGAGCGCGATCGAGGACACCGACGACGTGCTGCTGGCGACGGCCAACCTCGCCCGCGCCGTGAACTTCTATGCGCGCGCGTTGGGCTTTCGTCTCGTCGACAACGCCGGCCGCGGGCGACCGCGTCGCGCCGTGATGCGCACGGGCCGGGTGGAGCTGACGCTCGCGGAGCGCGAAGCAGGCAAGGCCGCGAGCGGCGCACCCGGCCGCGCGAGCTTCGTCGTGGAGGACTTCGATGCCGCTCGCGAGCGTGTTTGGAATCTGGGGATCGCCGCCGCGCACGGCGGCGCCGAGCCTCATCCGCCGAGCAGCCCCCGCCGTTTCGTGATCCACGATCCCGATGGTCACGAGATCGAGGTCGTCGACAGACGCGCCCACTGACGCCCCGCGTCCCGGCTGCCTGCTCGCTTCGCGGCCGTGCTCGTCCGGCTTTGCGGCCGGCGCGCGTCCGCGTCATGATCCCCTCCGTGCGGTCCCGCACCGCGGACCGCGAGGGGGGAATTCATGTCGAATCGATGGACTGCATGGCTCGTCGTCGCGGCCGCGACGTTCGCCGCACCCGCGGCGCCCGCGCTAGCCCAAGCGCCACCGGCCGCCGCGCCGCCGACGTTGCCGCCGCTGTTTCTCAAAGAGGAGTGGCGGCAACGGACGGCGCCGCCGAACGCCGGTACCGATTTCGTGGCGGAGCAAGGCGTGTCTCAGGCCGCGGTCACGAATCCGGCGCTCGAGCTCAAGCTCTACGATCCGAACGCGGCGAGCGTGGCCGCGTATCGCGACAAGCCGCCGCCGCGCAGCATCGCTCGCGACTGGAGCGGCCCCGCCTGCATTCAGCTCGCGGGGCAGAACCAGAATCCGCCGCCGCAGCGCGTCGCGGCAGGCAACGCAACCGACCCGCCGAATCTCTGGACGGGCGTGTGCCAAACGCCGGTCGCTGCAACCTTGCGCGACAAGGCGAGCTACGTCGACCTCACCGGCCTCGCGCGGATCAAGTGGGTGACCCGCGTGTCGGGGTTCCACGTCGTGCGGCCGGTGGTGAAGCTCGCGGACGGGAATTGGTTCGTCGGCGACTACGGCGAAGGTGCGCCGTCGGCGAACTCGACGCTGTTCCTCGAGTCGGAGTTCGCCGTGTCGTCCGTGCGCTGGCTGCCGCTCGACATCTCGCGCATCGTGACGGTCGGGCAGACCTGGGCGCAGCCCGATCTCGGCAAGGTCGACGAGGTTGGCTTCGCCGATCTCGTGCCCGGCAGCGGCCACGGTTGGGGCGGGTTCGTGAACCTCGGCCGGATCGAGGTTTACGGCAAGACCGTCAAGCGCTGACTGTCGCCGCTGCGTGGCGCTCCGGCGGTGCCGGGCACGGGCGGTGTCGGCACCGCCTCAGGGATGCGCCGTGGGCTCGACCGCGCCGTTGCAGGTCGCCGGCAAACCGTTGCGCGACAGGAGCTCGTTCCACAACCGCGCGCGCTCCTCCGGCGCGAGCGCGCGCGCCCAGCTCCATGCCGCCGCGTAGTCGTAGTCGCCGCGCCAGCCGGACTCGCCCTGCACCCGATAGCCGGCGAAGTCTTTGCCCCAGACGTCCGCCCACACGAGATCCAAGATCAAGTAGAGCGTCCGATGCCCGTCGACGCCGTCGAGGCGCTCGGTGAGCTGCCACAGGTGACGATGGCCGAGCTCGTGAACGAGCGTGGACTCCTTGACGCTGCGTGGATAGCTCGCACGCAAGCCCATCGCGTGCTCGGGCCCGCCGGAATGACTGCCCTCGTCGCCGACGACGGCCGACACGTCGGCTTCGGGAAAGTGCAGACACGTTCGGGCCTCGAGCGAAGCCACGATGCGCTCGCCGTACTCGTCCCAGATCTCGCGATACTCCCGCACGGCGTAGCCGTACGCGGGTGACGCCGCCACGAAGTCGACGTGAGGTTGCGCGGCGGCCGCGGCCGCGCCCGCGCCGAAGCACGCGCATACGAGCGCGGCGCCCGCGCCAGTTCGCCCTCGTCCGCGCATCCGTCCTTCCTAGCCGCCGCGGGCGCGCTGCTCGTGCTGCCGGGCCGCGGGCGAGCCGTAGTCGCCAGCCGTTCGTGCCGCGGGCGCCGACCGGGCCACGACACGCAGCAGCACCGCGAACGCAACCGCCAGCAGCGGATCGGTGACCTCCGGCGACCGGCCGGGCAACCACTGCTGCGTCACCTCTATGGCCGTGAGCAGCAGCACGGCCGTCCCCGTCGCCGCCTTGAAGCTCCACCCCGCGCGCGTGCCGAGCCAGATCAACGCGGTGTACCAAAACGCCTTCTCGAAGAGCACGGTGTAGCCGAGCTCGAGATTGCCGGTGATCGAGTTGCGGAACGGCAGCCAACCGAACGCGGTCGGCGCCGCCGACCACGTGAACGGCTCGAGCCCCTGCAGCACGACGACCGTCACGGTAGCCGCGGCGAGCGCCGTCGCGCGGCGGCCGTCCTCGAGCCGCGCGAGCACCGCCGCGAGCGGAACGCAGAGCGGCAGCGCGATCAGCTCCGCGAGCGACAGGGCCTTGTCCACGATCACCAAGCGCCCGGCGATGACAAGACCTGCCGCGAGCGCGAGCGCGAGCCACGGATTCGCGCCCTTGACGCAGCGCCGCAGCGCGTGGTCGGCGACGAGCCAACCGACCACGTAGGAAAGGATCTGCAGCGGGCGTGTCTCGGGGCTCACGAACAGCGGCTTCAGCGCGTTCTTGTATTTCTGCCAGTCGATCGTGGGCACGAACGGCGCGAGTCGGAAGCAGAACCAAAAGAGCAGCACCACGAGCGCCGTCGGGTCGGCCGCCTGGCCGGGCGCCCCGGTGAGTCGCAGCGCGCCCGCGAAGCGGTCGAGCAGCAGGGCCGCGACGCCTCCCGCGAGCGTGCCCACGCCGTTGAGCAGCAGGTCGGTGAGGCTCGACACGCGTGACGGAGCGTACGCTTGCAGCACCTCGATGATGAACGACAGCCAGAGTCCGGTCGCGACCGAGGCGGCGAGCGCGAGGACGCGGCCGTAGCGCGCCCGGGCGAGCGGCACGAGACCGAGGCCGAGCGGCAGGTAGAGCAGCAGATTGGCGACGATGTCGCCTCGCGTCGTGCGGCGAAGCGTGAGGCCGAGCGCGATCTTGAGCACGTCGCCCGCGTCGTGACTGAAATTGAACGGGAACAACGAACCGTAGACGATGAGGCACATGCTGCCGAGCGCGATCCACGCGGCGATCGGTTGCACGGGCGCCCGAACTGCGGGCGAGACTCGGTTCGACATGGCGGTAGCGTACCCGCCCCGCGTCCAGGTCTCCACGAGGACCGTTCAGCGTGGATTCGCGCGCTAGGTGCCGCCGTGCGCGCGCACGAACTCGAGCACCGGTTGCGACAGCGACCGGTCCTGCGTCCCCACGGCGTAGGTCTCCGAGATGTGCGAGTGGCCCTCGAGGTGCACGCGCTCGACGGGCTTGCCGGCGGCCGCGCGCGCGGCCGCGAGCTTGTTCGTCTCGGCCTGGAAATTGTCGGGGTCGAGCTCGGCGTCGGTGACGAGCAGCGGTACGGTCGTCTTCAAGAGACCCGGCAGCGATGAGCGCTCGGGATAGGTCGCGACGTCCTCGCCGTAGTAGACCTTCCAGATCGATACCTCTTTGCCGAGGTCGTAGAAGCCCGACGTGAGGATCGCGCCCGCGACGCCCGCGTCGCGGCCTTTGCTCGCCATGCTCGCGAGATAGTCGCCGACGTGCGCGGCGCCGGCCGAATGCCCCCAGAGGAAGATCTTGCGCGGGTCGCCGCCGTACTGCGCGATGTTGGTCTTGAGCCACGCAACGGCCGCGGCGAGATCCTCGATGCCCGACGGCCACGTGCTCTGCGGTGCAAGGCGGTAGCTCATCGTCACGCCGACGAGACCGTAACCCTCCGCCCACACGCCCACGTTGTCGTAGAACGGCGTGCCCTCGATGCGCTTCGCGCCGCGCGCGAAGCCGCCGCCGTGCACGAACACGACCACGGGCTTGCCGCTGCCGGCGAACGGCGCGGCGAACACGTCGAGCACGTTGCGCTCGGCGGGTCCGTACTTGAGGTCGCGCGTGACCTTGAGCCACGGATACGGCTCCTTCGGTTGCAGCGGCGCATAGATGTCCGCCGTCTTCTGCGCCTCGATGCGCGGGCCGATCTCGCGCAGCTGCGCCGCGATCTCGAGCGGCATGGCACCGAGCGCGGCGGTTGGGTTGTTGTTGCTCGCGGTGGGATTGCTCACTGGGGCTCCGGAGGGCTTCAAAACGCTCTTCGTCGACAACGGCGCCGGTCGGCCGCTGACGGGATTGTCGTAGTGGAACGGCACGGTGTAGACCGTGGGGAACATCTGGAACACGAACGACGGCGGCGCGTCGGGCGGATAGGTCTTGCTCGGACCCGGCACGCCGCCGCGGCCCGTCTGCTTCACCCAACCGCCTTCGTAATTCGCACCCCACGTGTTGTAGGTGTGATCGGCGCTGAATTTCCAGACGCCGTTCTCCTTGACGAACTCGTTCTCGTAGATCGACGAGCCCATCGACGCGCCGCGGCCGAAGTAGAGCTGCTGAATCATCCGCGAGCGGACCTGCGCCGTTTGGCCGTCGGCCGCGACGTGGATCACGGGCTGCCACTGCACGTGATTGCCGAGACGGCCTTCCACCGGACCTTCGGCGCCGAACACGTTGAACAGGAAGCCGCGCACGCGCTCGCGCCCGATGTAGACGCCGCGCTGTGCGAGCTCGATCGTGCCGCGCTCGGAAAATAGGTTGGCGAGGTCGTTCCAGAGATTCTTGTCGAGGTAGTAGCCGTACGCGCTCGTGAGGTTGTCGATCTCGTGGAAGTCCTTCACGCGGCCAACCTGCGATTCGGCGGCGGCGAGCAACGCATCGGTATCGGCGCCGTTTGCCATGGCGGCACGGGGGGCCTTGGCGGCGCGCGGCGCCTTGCCCGCGTCGACCGGCGCGCGGATCGCCGCGATCGCGGCGTCGCTCGGCCGGCCCCGCGCCTCGGGATAGCGCGGCGGCTTGCCGCTCGCCGGATTGTCGTAGTGGTACGGCGGGATGTGCGCCTTCGGATAGATCGCGTAGACGCTAGTGGGCGGGCGGTCGGGCGGCAGTTCTTTGCTCGCCGTCGGCACGGGCTGCGCGTCCTTGGCCCAGCCGGAGTCATAGTCGCTGATGAACGTGGGGAAGTAGCGAAGGTCCTTGAATTTCCAGACGCCGTTCTCTTTGACGAACGTGTTCTCGTAGACGCCCTCGCTCCACGTACCCTTGCCGTCGACGACGCCGAGCATGTTGAGCTCGCGGCTGCGGATCTTCGCGGTGCGGCCGTCGCGCGCCACGTCGACGACGGGCTGCAGCTGCACGTGGTCGAAGACCTCGCCGTCGTGCACGCCGGCGGGACCGAGCAGGTTCAAGAACGCGCGGACCCGCGCCTTGCCGACGTACACGCCGCGCTGTCCCATCTCGATCGTGCCGGTGTCGGCGAAAAGATCGGCGACGTCGTCCCACATGCGCCGGTCGAGGTAGTAGCCGTAGATCTTTTGCAGGTTCTCGACGTCCTGCTCGTCGGCGAGCAGCTGCGCGCGCTGCGCGAGCTCGGCCGCGCGGTCGCGCGCGTCGGCGCGCTTCGCCGCGCGCGGCGGCGGCGACACGGTCGGCCGCGATGCTGCTCCTGCAATCGCGGCACTCCCGCCATCCCTGGCGGTCGTCCAGGCGTGGCCCGCGTCGGTGACGCCGGGATTGGTGTAGTGGAACGGCCCCACGCACGCCGCAGGGAACCCGGCGCACGGCTCGTTACGTGCGCGATCGGGTGGATACGCGAGGTTGCGCGGCCCGCGCGGGGGCGCGGCCGGCGGGGCGCCTCCGGCCGCGGGTGCGGCTGGTCCAGCCGCGGGCGCGTTGGCGGCCGCGGCCGGGGTCGGCGCCGGCGGCACCCAGCCGGTGGCGTACGGCGCGCCGAAGCCCGAGTGGTAGTCGAGCGTCTTGATCTTCCAGACGCCGTTCTGCTTCGCGTAGGTCATCTCGTAGACGCCTTCGGCCCAGGTCGCGCCGCCGCCGAAGCCGCCGAACATCGCGAACGCGCGCCAACGGCCCTTGGCCGTCTGCCCGCCCGGGTCGAGATGCACCACGGGCTGGATGTTCATGTGGTTGTAGATCCGGTTGTCGGGCAGTCCGTTCTCGCCGACCTGGCCGCCGCCGACGTTCATGTAGAGGTGCTTGCGGATGCTCTCGTAGCCCACGAACACGCCCGCGGGATAGTTCGCGACGGCGTCGGCGGCGTAGAGATCGGCGACGTCCTCCCACATTCCTTTGTCGACGTAGTAGCCGTACTCGCGCTGGAGGCGCTTGAGATCGCTCAAGTCTTCCGCGGCCGTAACCTCGGCTTCGAGCCGGTCGAGCCGCGCGTCCAAGCCGGCATCCGAAGGCTGTGCGCCCGCGGCGCCGAGCATGGCGCAGCCCGCCGCGACGACCGCCACGCGCCACGCGCTCGCAAGTAGGTTGGTCATGACTCGCTCCCCCAAACGTTCCAACGGAGTCTACCGCCGGCCGGAAAATAGGGACATGTTGGATTTTTCGACAGCGCTGCGCGCGCCCCAAGCCTCACCAGCGAAAAATCCAACATGTCCCTATTTTCCGGCCGGGTGCCAGGCACACGCGCCGTGCCTGGCACCCGTCAGCGTCAGAACGACTTCTCGACCGTCAGCGACCACATCCGCGGCGGGCTCGCGACGCCCGACCGGCCGGCCGGGTTCAGGTTCGTGATCGCGCCGGTCGCGGCATTGACCGTGATCTCCGGCGAGTACTGCTGCCAGTAGAACTCGTCCGTCACGTTCGTCCCGGCCAGCGCCAGCCGCCACGATGCGTCGGGCGGCTGGTACGTGAGCCGCGCGTTGAACGTCGTGTACGACGGGATGCACTGCCGCGGACAGGTGTTCGCCGTCACGTCCTGCACTCCGGGACGCGCGTTCGCGGGCCCCGTGTCGCGCTCCGACTGATAGAACGCGTCGACCCGCGGCGTGAGCCTGCCTCCGCCGCCGAGATGGAACTCATATTGCAGTCCCACGCTCGAGTTGAACTCGGGCTGCGTCAGAAAGTCCGGGTTCACGTAGGTCGTCGACAAGGGATTCAGATCGTTGTTCTCGTAGTGGTTGTAGCCGAGCGAGAAGTTGATCAGCAGGTTGTCGACGGGCGTGACCGTGAGCTCCGCCTCGTAGCCGCCGAGGTGACCGGGCACGTTGTCGTAGAAGAACCAGGGCAGGCCGGTCGAGCCCGCGAAGAACGTCCCGGCCGGACACTGGCCGCCGCCGAGCCGATACGGGATCGGCGTCAGGCTCGTCGGCGAATCGCACTGATTGACGCCGCCGGTCTGCCGGATGCGCGGGTCGTAGTCGCTCTCGAACACCGCCACGTTGAGCCTCAGCCTATTGTCGAGCAGGTCGAACTTCACTCCGATCTCGTCGCTCAGCAGCTCCTCGCCCTTGAGCGCCATCAGCTGACCCACGGTGAAGATACGCGGCGTGGCGCCTTCCGACGTGAAACCCGTCGCGGCCTGCACGTAGAGGAAGATCTTCTCGCTCAACGAGTAGTCGACGGAGAGCTTCCAGTCGCTACGGTCGTCGCCGAAGATCAACGGGACGTCGGCGCGGTTCAGCGCCGGCCCGTGGTCGAACGTGTTGGTCTTGTCTTCCTGGGTGTAGCGCAGCCCGCCCGACAACCGGAGCTTCTGCGTGAAGTCGTACGACACGTGCACGAACGCCGAGCTGTTCTTCGTCGTGTAGCCGTCGTTCGCCGTGAAGTTCGCGAGAGCGCCCGTGTAGTTGAACGCCTCGAACTCGGTGGTGTTGTACGCGCGGCTCGTCGACTCGAAGTGGAACAGCCCCGCCGTCCAGCCGAGCTTGTCGTTCGCAGCGGTGCCGCTGAACTGCAGCTCCTGCTGCTCCTCGTCGTGGTTCTGGATGTAGTGCGTCTGCGTGATGCCGAACGGCGTGCGGTCGCTGTCGTTGGTCCACTCCGTGTCGTAGCCGCGATCGGCGATGATCAGCTTCGCGCCGAAGTTCTCGCCGATCTTGTAGTCGAACACCGTCGACCACCCGCGGGTGTCCATCTCCGCGTTCCGAGGATACGTCTGACCGTGCAGGGGGTCTGCAAACGTGGCGTAGTTCGTGTACGGATTGCCCGTGAGCATCCGCGCGTCGTTGTAGTGGATACCGTACCTGCGGAACACGACGTTCGTGTCGTAGGAGTTGTCGGTGACGTTGTTGATCGGCGACAGCTGCGTGTCGACGTTCGGATCGTCGTCGCTGTTCGACCGGTCGAGGGAGACCAGGATGTCGAGCTTGTCGGTCGGCAGGAAGCGCAGCAGCAGCCTGCCGGCCTGGGACGAGGTGCCGCCGAGCTTGCCGAGCGCGCACGTGCCGTCCTGAGTGATGTCTCGCGCCGCCGGGAAGGAGAACGCGTTGTCCGCAGCGCTGCCTACGGGGACGGCCACGGGCGGCAGGAGATCCGGCTCCGAGTCGAAGTCCGGGCCGTCGGCCGTCGTGCCGCCGAAGCCGAGGCCGTCGCCGATACCTGCGAGCTGCGGAGTGCCGCGGCGGATCATCTCGCAGGTGAAGTCGAGCGACTCGCCGTAGCCTTCCTGGCGTTTCGATGTGCCGACGACGCGCAGGAACACCTTGTCCGGCACGAGTGCGAAATCGCCCACACCCTTCACGTCCAAACGATCGTAGTCGCCAAACGTGGCCTGCACCGACCCCGTGTTGTCTCCCTGCGGCTTCTTCGAGATCAACCGGATCGCGCCGCCGATGCTGTTCTTGCCGAACAGCGTGCCTTGTGGCCCACGGAGCACCTCCACGCGCTGGAGGTCGATCAAGTCCATGTCGGAGCCGGTGATCGTGCTGTGGTACACATCGTCGATATAGACGCCGACGGTGGGCTCGAACGCGTAGCTGAAGTCGACCTGGTTCAGGCCGCGCAAACCGATCGTGTTGTTCGGTCCGAAGTTGCTCGTGTTCCGGCGGAAATATGCGTTCGGAACCACTTGCCCGATGTCTTGGACGTTCTCGATGCTGCGCACCTCGAGCTCGTCGCCCGAGAACGCGGAGATCGAGATCGGCGTGGTTTGGACGTTTTCTTCGCGATAGCGCGCGGTGACGAGGATCTCTTCGAGCCCCGCGCCCTGGGGTTGTTGCTGAGCCAAGGCAGGAACCGAACCGACGCCGAGCGACGCCGCAACGGCGAGCGCAAGCGGCGAAAAGCGGGCCGCACGCGGCCGCGTGACTGTGTCGATCATTTTTTTCCCCCTTCGGAAAAGAACGAACTCTTGTGAACAGCAAACGTCCTGCTGTTAGCGCTTCTTTTGGATGGTGCCGGTGCCCCCCTCGTGGAAACGGAGGCCGAGACGGCCTCGTTTCGAGTGTGCCTCAACGACCGCATCGCGACAAGACGAAGGCGCGGACGTGCTGCGGCTGGGCCGCGCGCGGCGTCCCGGCCGCTAAGAGCTCAGCGGCGTACTTCGATCTCCAACAGATCGAGCGGCGCCGTACCCAGGTTCTGAACCGAGTGCTCCACGTCGGCATCATAGAACGCCCACTGGCCCGGCTCGTTGAGCTCGAATTTCATCGGCCCCGCGGCCATGCCTTTGCCGTCGGTGGCTTGGAAAATCACGACAGGCTCGTGATGCTTGTGCGGCGGTGTTCGCTCGCCGGGGGCGAGCGTGATGCGATACGACCGGAACCAGCTGTTTGCGAGCTCGGGCGTGCCCGCGAAACCCGCCGCTTCCACCGAGGTCGCGTCGTCGCCGCGCGTCTCGTTGACGACCACCATCGCGCGGAACAAACCCGTGCCGACGTTTTCGATCCGGTGCGTGACGGGCTTGTCGATGTAGCTCGTCGTGCTCGTGGCGCGCGGCCCCGGCGGCGCAGCTGGCCGCGGAGCCGGCGGCGGAGCACCGGCCACCGGCCGCGGCGGGCCGCCTCCGCTCCATTCCCCGCCAAGATTCTGCGTACGCACGGCCGAACGGCCGAGCGTCATGTACAGCACGGGCCAGTCGTGACTATGGAACCACGACGTCTCGCCGGGCGGAATCTGCAGATCGAGGATGCGCGTCGTGCCGTATTGGAACACCTGCCGATGGTGCGGCTCGTGGTGCACCGGCACGACCACCGTGTCGCGATCGATCGTGGCGGAGCTGCGTACGTCGGCGCTCGACGGCACCGTGCCGGACGGTTGCGCACTCGCGGCGCCGGCCGCGAGTGCCAGGCAGCCGAGAATCGCGAGGGCCGGCATGCGGCGCGTGTCGCCGTCGGCGGCGCGACATGCGAGCGAGCCCATGAGCCACGTCGAGCACAAGACCGATCCGTTACGCATAGCCCCAATCTCCCGAGCACCTCGCGCCGAGCGCGCAGAAAACCAGCATGCCGCTATTTTCAGGCGAGGAAGGCGGCGTCGGCCGGATGCACGGCCGCGAGCCGCGCATCGTCGTTCTGCCGTGGCGCGGACGGGATCGCGTCATAGCGCGGATAGACGCCCCACTGGTCGTCGATCGACCAGTCGGTGAGCAGCGCCTTCGGTGCCGCCGCGCCGACGGCCGGCGCGGCGACCGCGTCGCCGCCGAACGGCGCGTAGACCGCGACGGCCGCAGCACCCGCCGCGACGATGAACCCGCGGCGATCGATCTGCCCGAAGGCTCGCTTCGAGTCGCTCATACCTTGTCGGCCTCCTGCCCGGCGAGATCGTCGGCGGAGAACCAGTTGACGTGCGTGCCGCCGCGCAAGCGGAACGGCACCTTCACGACCGCCACCGCGCCCTCTTCCATGCGCTTGGCGTCGACGATGTGGAGCTCGGACAGCATCTCGGCGTAATTGCTCGCGATACCTAAGATGTAGCCGTCGCCCTCCTCCGTGCTGCCCTTGCGCGGCACGAAGCCCGATTCCTGCAAGCTGTGCGTGTCGCCGACGAAGAACGCGCTCTCCGCGCCCGGCGTCTTCATGTCGAACCGCCGATAGGTGTTCGTGACTCGGCCCGCGCGGTTGCCCCCGGTCTGCGTGTTGTACGGCCGTGCGGGGTCGTTGTGGCCGACGTAACCGTAGCGATATGGCAGCGAGATGTAGCGATCGTCCATGCGCGCGAGCACGCCGTTCGAGGTCGACACCACTTCTTCGGTGAACGCCTCGTTCTTCGAGTTCAGGTTGAACGTCCAGCGCTTGATCTGCGACGCCGAGCGCTCCTCGTCGGACACCGGGAGCTCCATCGTGACTTTGCCGTCGCCGTCGGTGGCGTTCAAGAAATGCAGCGTGTTGCGCGCCGGGCCCTTGAACCAGCGCACGTCCTTCGCGTCGCCGTTGCGCGGCAGCACGCCCACCATCGTCGGCAGCTTGCCGTCCCACTCCCACATCGGCTCGCCGCTCTTCAGCCGCTCGAGGCTGGTGGTGCGCGCGATCACCGGGATCAGCACGTGCTTCTGCGTGATGGCGATGTCGTGGATGATGCCGAGGTACGGCGACTGCAGCCACACCTCCTTCACGATGTGGCCTTGCGGATTGATCGTGTAGACGGCGATGTCCTTCGAGAGAATTCCCTTCGCCTGATAGCCGTACGCGATCATCTCGCCGGTCAGCGGATCGATCTTCGGGTGCGCCGACATGGTCTTGGAGGTCCACTTGCCGTGGAAGTCCCAGCGGCCGAGCGTCTCGAGCGAGTGCGGGTCTATCGCATAGGGCAACGAGTCCTCCTTGAGGACTATCATTTTTCCGCCGTGCCAATAGATATGAGTGTTCGCGGCGCCGCGGTCGATGTTGGCGACGCTCGGGTCGTCGGTGTACGGATTGCGGTACACGCCCCAGAGGCGCTTGCGCGCCTTGCGCTCGGTCATGAGCCGCTCGGTCTTCACGTAGCGCGCCTTGAAGTCGACGGAGCCGTTCGCGAACCGGAACGCGCCCACGTGCCCGTCGCCGTTGAAACCGGTGGGCCACTCGTTCTTCGGCGGCGGATACGCGAAATCGCACTGCACGCGGTAGAACGTGCCTTCGATGTCGGACGGGATCTGTCCCCAGACCTCGCAGTCGTAGACGTCCGCTTCGAAGCGCGTCGGGCTGTTGAACCCGCCGCCCTGGAACATCGGATGACCTCTGAAATCGACCGCCATGACCCACCTCGCTTGGATTAGGTGTCTGACACCTTTGGTGTCTGACACCGTCCCGTTACGTCAACCCTTCGCACTGGTGCCAGGCACCACTGGTGCCAGGCACCGCGACATCTTAAGCCCGGTGCCTATTTCGCGGCGAGCTTCTGCGTGATGTAGACCGCGACGTCCTTGAGCTCCGCGTCCGAATAGGTGCGGCCGAACGCCGGCATCGTGTTGCGGCCGGCCTTCGCTATCGCCACGATCGTCTCGCTCGCCTGGCCCGCGATCAACGTTGGGCCGCCGCCGTGACCGCCGTCGCCGCCCTCGCCGTGGCACGCGACGCACGCCTCGGCGTAGATCGCGCGGCCGCTGTCGACGTTCGGCAGACGATCGGTGGGCGCCGGAAACGTGCGCCCGCCCAACGTGATGCCGCCAGGGGGACCCCCTCCGGGACCGCCGCCGGCCGCGCCCGCCACCGGCAGCGACTTCATCGTGCCCTTGAGCGAGAACATCCAGATGCCGTCGCCGCGCGTAGCGCCCGCGAACACGCCGCCGCCCGCGTGCACGACGACGCGCTGCTCCTTCTTCCACTCGAACGTCGTGACCGTGGTGTTCACGCCTGCGTCGGTTTGGAACTCCCAGAGCAGCTTGCCGTTCGACTTGTCGAGCGCGGTGAGCCGGCCGTCGTTGCGGCCCACGAACAGCAACCCGCCCGCCGTCACGATCGAGCCGCTGTAGCAGATCTCGCGCCACTGCTGGCGCCACGCGAGCTTGTTGGTGGTCACGTCGAGCGCGGCCAAGATGCCGCGGTCGTCGGCGTTGGCCTGCGTGAAGCGTCCGCCCATGTAGACCTGATTCGCCGCGGGCGTCGGCAGCTCCTGCTGCACGCTGAACGAGTTGATGCGGTCGCTCGCGCAGACATAGAGAAGGTGCGTCTCGGGATCGTACGAGCTCGGCGGCCAGTTCGCGCCGCCCATCGTGCCAGGCTTCACCGCGATGGGATCGGTCCAGAACGGCGTGAAGATCTTGCCGTCGTTGATGACGTTGGCGCCGCTCGGGATCACGTTCGACCCTTCCGGCGCGATGTCGATCGACTGCGGCACGATCGCGTCGCCGACCGGGTACGGCTGCGTGGCCGCGGTCTTCTGTCGCGCTTCCTGCATCACGGCCTTCTCGTCGATGCCGATCAGCGGCTTGCCGGTCGCGCGATCGAGAATGTAGGCCCAGCCGGTCTTCGAGACCTCGACGATCCCCTTGCGCACTACACCGTTCACGGGCGCGTCGAACAGCACCACGGGATTCGGCGAGTCGTAGTCCCAGATGTCGTGATGCACCTGCTGGAAGTGCCAGCGGTATTTACCGGTCTTCGCCTCGACCGCGACGATCGACACGCTGAACAGGTTGTCGCCGGGCCGCACGCCGCCGTGCAGATCCGGCCCCGGGTTGCCGGTCGAGAAATAGACGAGCCCGAGCTCGGGGTCGACCGCCGGCGTCTGCCACACGGGCGCGCCGCCGAACTGCCACGCGTTGCTGCCCGACGGCCAGGTGTCGTGGCCCGTCTCGCCGGGGCCGGGCACGGTGTAGAACGTCCACGCGAGCTTGCCGTCCTTCGCGTTGAACGCGCTCACGCGGCCGCGGCTCGCCATCTCGCCGCCCGAGTAGCCGACGATCACGAGTCCGTCGTAGTAGAGCGGCGCGCTCGTCATGCTCACGCCCTGCTGCCACTCGGGCTCGGTGGCCCACACGACGTTGCCGGTCTTCTGGTCGAGCGCCACGACCTTCGCGTCGATCTGCGCGACGAACACCAAGCCCGCGCCGAGCGCCACGCCGCGGCTCGACCGGCCCATCGGCACGCCGGCCTTCGGCTCGGGCTTGCCGTGATACGTCCACAGGATCTGGCCCGTGTCCACGTCGAGCGCGAACACGTCATTCGCGCCGTTGATGACGTACAGCACGCCTTCGTAGTGGAGGATCTGCGCCTGGCCCGAGTTCTGCGGCGTCGCGCCGGAGCCCATGCTCGAGCGCCACAACGCCTTCAAGTTCTTGACGTTGTCGCGGTTGAGAAACGTGAGCGGCGAGTAGCGCTGGTTGTAGACGTTGCCGCCGTTGGTGACCCAGTTGCCGCGGGGCAGGTCGACGAGCTGCTTGGCCGTGAACGCGGGCACGGGCGCGACCTTGCGATCGGCCGCTGTCGAGTCGCGGGCCACGATCGTGGCGAGCACGGCGGCGGTGGCGAGCGCCGCCGTGGCAACGGCGGTCTTCGTGAGCAGAGACATCGATCCCCCCTTCTGCGCGCGGCGAGCCGCGGTGGGCCCCGTTTCCGCGCCGTCGGTCAGACTAGCTGAGCGCCGGGAGGCCGGCAACCCGGGTCAGACCCAAGGGACAGAGCCGCTGCTCTGTCCCTTGGGTCTGACCCTAACCTGACCCCGGTGTCTGACACCTTTGGTGTCTGACACCAGCGACTTACAATCGCCTACAGGGTTCGGGGGACTTTGCCTAATGAACGATCATTCCACGCTCGCCGACGCGCGGTCGACGCCGGCCGCCGCCGGCACGCTTTGGTACCGAACCGTCACGCGCGAGCAATGGCGCGTGCTCGCGGCCGCCAAGTTCGGCTGGATGCTCGACGCGTTCGACTTCATGTTGTACGCGATGGCGCTCGGCCCGATCCGCGCGTACTTCGGCTTCGACGACGCCACGGCCGGATTCCTGGTCACGATGACGCTCGTGATGTCGGGCGTCGGCGGTCTCGTGTTCGGCTATGTCGCCGACCGCTTCGGCCGGGCGCGCGCGCTCATGGGAACGATCGTGATCTTCTCGCTCGCGTCGCTCGGCGCGGCGACGTCGCAGAGCGTGCTGCAACTCTTGTTCTGGCGCGCGGTGCTCGGCATCGGCATGGGCGGCGAATGGGCGTCCGGCGCCGTGCTCGTGGGCGAGACCTGGCCCGCCGCGCTGCGCAACCGGGCCATCAGCATCATGCAATCGGGCTGGGCGATCGGCTACGCGAGCGCCGCGATCGTGGCGGCGCTGGTCATCGGCAACCCGAACCTCGGCAACGAAGGCTGGCGCTGGCTGTTCGCGATCGGCCTCGTGCCCGCGCTGTTCACGCTGTGGATTCGCCGCAACGTCCAGGAATCGCCGACCTGGAAGGCGCGGCAAAAGGCGCCGCGCGGCCCGAATCCCTTCAAGGTGATCTTCGGGCCGGAGCTGCTCGGCCGCACGCTCAAGATCGTCGCGCTGGGCGGCGCCGTGCAGTTCGCGTACTGGGGCTTGTTCTTTTGGCTGCCGTCGTTCCTCTCGAGGCCGGTGGCTCAGGGCGGCGCGGGCATGGGCGTGGTCGGCTCGCTGCGATGGATCCTGCTGCTCCAGGTCGGCGCCTACTTGGGCTACCTCACGTTCGGCTTCATCGCGGATCGGCTCGGCCGCCGGCGCACGTTCGTCTTGTTCATGATTGGCGCGGCGGCAATCGCGCCCGTCTACGGACAAATGGCGCGCAACCCCACGGTGCTACTGGTGTTGAGCCCGCTGCTCGGCTATTTCGGGCACGGGTACTTCAGCCTGTTCGGCGGGTTCGTGGCCGAGCTGTTCCCGGCCGCGGTGCGCGCGACGGGACAGGGCACGAGCTACAACGCGGGCCGTATGGCCGGCGCCATCGGTCCGTACACGATCGGCGCGATCGCGACGCTGCCCGGCGTCGGCATCGGGCTCGCGATCGGCGCGACGTCGGCGTTCTTTCTCCTGGGCGCGCTGCTCATCTTCACGCTGCCCGACCGCGCCGGCCAAGCCCTCGACTGACGCCCACGGGCAACCGGCGCGGCTCCCGGCCGTTCTGACCTCCTCGGGCCTGCAACCGCCGGCGCCGAGCACGTATCACTTGCCACGAGGGGAGCTCCGGCGCCGAAGAGCGCAGCGGCGCAGGTCGCCGGCGAGCTCGCGTGATGGGAGGTGGTCATGTTCTGGAATGCGTTCAAGAGCACGCTGCGCGCGCTCTACCGTGACAAGCTGTATGCGTCGATCAACCTCACGGGCCTTACGCTCGCGGTCGCGTGCTGCACCGTGCTCGGACTGTACCTGCGCAGCGAGCTCACCTACGACCGGCATCACGTGCTGCACGAGCGGATCTATCGCGTCGTCAACGAGCTGACACGCAACAACGGCAGCGTCCGCCTCGTGCTCACGTCGCCAATGCTCGGTCCGATGCTCTCCGAGGAGAATGGCGACGTGCGGGGCTACGTGCGCTTCCGTCCAATGGGTGAGCTTCTGGTTCGCAGCGGCGACCGCGCGTTCTACTGGAATAGCGCGTATCTGGCGGACCGCAACGTCTTCGAAGTTTTCACCCACCGCATTCTCGCGGGCGACCCGAGCACGGCCTTGGCCGAGCCGCTCTCCGCTGCCATCAGCCGAACCGCCGCGCACCGCTATTTCGGCGCGGCGGACCCCATTGGGCAGGAGCTCATTCTCCCGGACGGCGCGCAGTGGACGGTCAAGCTCGTGTTCGAGGACCTGCCCGAGAACACCCATCTCAAGTACGACCTGCTGTTCTCGTACGGCGGCCGTTTCGCGAATCCCGAAGGCGAGCAGCAACGGCGCCAGGCGCTGTTCGGTCTCAGCGATTTCACGTACCTCTTGATGCCGGAAAACTACGACGTCCGCGCCTTCGACGCCGTCTCGAAGACGTTCTTCGACAAGCACGTTGCGGACAATCCGTTCGGCGCCACGTGGAAATCGTGGCTGCAACCGCTAGCGGACATCCATCTACGTTCCGACATTCCCGGCGATCTGCCCACGGGCAACCCGGACTACCTCTACGGCTTCGCGGCGGTAGCCATATTCGTTCTCGTCGTCGCCTGCATCAACTACATCAACCTGGCCACGGCACGCGCGATGCGCAGGGCGAAGGAAGTGGGGATGCGCAAGGTTCTCGGCGCCACGAAAACCTCGCTCGTACTGCACTTCCTCACGGAATCCGTGGTCTTGGCAGTCGTGGCGCTTGCGATCGGCGTTGCCGTCACCCAGATCGCGCTCGCCGCCGCGCCGATCGACGATCTGCTGGGCAAGCCGCTCGCGCTCGATCTCGCCGCCGAACCCAGGCTGCTGCTCGTGCTCGTCGGCGGCGCGCTCCTCGTGGGAGTGACCTCGGGGCTGTACCCTGCTTTCTATCTGACCTCGATCCTGCCGGCGTCGGCATTGGTGGGCGGCGTCCGAGCACGGCGACAGACCGTCGGCTTGCGGCAGCTCCTGGTGCTCGTCCAGTTCACGATCACGGTCGCCGTCATCGCTGCCACGCTGCTGATGGCGGCGCAATTGCGCTTCGTCGCCGGCCGATCGCTCGGCTTCCACAAGGAAAATCGGGTCGTCGTGACTTTGCGCGGCGTGGACACGTTCTCGCAACTCCCTGCAATCGAGAACGAGCTCGCGAACAACGATCGCGTGCTCGGCGTAACGGCGAGCGAGTCGATGATGGGACAGAGCTTTCGAACCAACGTTAGCCAGATCGAGAGCAACACGGGCTCGATGGATGAGACGACGCTCAGTCACATGGCCGTCGAAGACAACTTTCTTGCGGTGATGGGCATGGAGCTCGTGGCCGGCAGGGGGTTCTCGACCGACTTCGGCACGGACGAAGCCGGAGCCTTCGTAGTCAACGAGACGCTCGTTGCGCAGCGAGGTTGGACCGACCCGATAGGCAAGCGAATTCAGATCCGCCAAAGGCAGGGTCGCGTGGTCGGCGTGGTCAAGGACTTCAACTTCGCGTCGCTGCACCAGCCCGTGACGCCGTTCGTGATGTACCCGTTCAACGATGACTTTCGAAGCGTGCCGCCCGACGCGCGCGCGCTCCAAACCCGCCTGCTAGTCCTCAACATCGCCGACGTCGACGTGGAACGCACGTTGGACTTCATCCGCGCCACGGTCGCCCGGTTCGACTCCGCGCATCCCTTCGCCTATCAATTCGTCGACGATTCCCTGGATCGTCTCTATCTATCGGAGCAGCGGATGACGAAGCTGATCGGCATCTTCGCGGGCCTTTGCATCCTCGTTGCCTGCCTCGGCGTATTCGGGTTGGCCGCGTTTACGACAGAGCAACGCACAAAGGAAATCGGGATCCGCAAGGTGCTTGGAGCGTCGACCGGGCAAGTGATCGCCCTGTTGTCGAGGAGTCTCTTGCTCTCGATCTGCTTCGGCTCGATCGTCGCGTCGTTGCTTGCCTACGCAACGATCGACCGGTGGCTCGCGGCGTTCGCGTATAGAGCCGCAATCAATCCGGCCGTGTTCGTCGCCGCGGCGCTCCTGGCTCTCTGCGTCGCTTACGGCACGCTTGCGTTGCAGTCGTTCAAGACGGCTCGGCTCCATCCCGTTCGGGCGCTGCGCCATGACTAAAAGTCCGCTCCGGGAAAAGTAACCCGTCCCCATTTCTCGATCGCGTGCCGCGGTCGCGGTCTACCTCTACAATCCGGGCTTTGCGATGGCGTTGCGTGAGGTATGAGCGAGAGATCCGCCGATCCGCCGAACGGCGACGATGCCGGCGCCACGGGCACGCGACTCAAGCCCCGGAGCCCCGCGGACACCCGGCTGCAGGCGACGGGAACGCGGCTGCACACCACGGGCAGCGGCGCGAAGACAGCGCCCCCGTCCGCGCTGCGCGGTCCGCCCGCCGCGGCGGTACCGCCCATGGCGCTCGAGCCCGGCATGGTCGTGAAGGGCCGCTTCCTGCTCGAGCAGAAGATCGGCGAAGGCGGAATGGGCGTCGTCTTCAAGGCGCGCGACGTGCGCAACGAGAAGTACGGCGAGTGGGTCGCGATCAAGTTCCTGGGCGCGCATCTGCAAGACGACGCCGACGCGCTCGAGGCGCTCCAGCACGAGGTGCGACGCGCGCACGAGCTGGCCCACCCGAACGTCGTCTCGATCTACGACTTCGATCAGGACGGCGGGCTCTCCTATATCTACATGGAGCTGCTCGAGGGCCAGGGGCTCGACAGGCTGCTGCGCAAGATCCGGCCCGACAGGCTGCCGTTCGCCGAAGCCTGGCCGATCATCCAAGGCGCCGGCGCGGCGCTCGCGTACGCGCACGGCAAGGGTCTCGTCCATGCCGACTTCAAGCCCGGCAACGTGTTCCTCACGAGCGACAACCGCGTCAAGGTGCTCGACTTCGCGATCGCGCGCGCGATCCGCCAAGACACCAACGAGTTCGACGCGTCGGTGCTCGGCGGCCTCACGCCCGCGTACGCGAGCCCGGAGATGGCGCTGCACCTCGAGCCGGACCCGCGCGACGACGTGTACGCCCTCGCCTGCGTCGCGTACGAGCTGCTCGGCGGCCGCCATCCGTTCAACGGCAAGCCTGCGCATCTTGCGCAGCACGAAAATCTGTCGCCCGCGAAAATCCCGGGCCTGTCGCGCACCAAGATGCGCGCGCTCGCGCGCGGCCTGTCGTTCACACGGGGCACCCGCACGCCGTCCGTGGACGCGTTTCTCGACGACCTCGGGATCAAGACCGTGCGCCGGCGTCGCGTCGCCGCGCGCGCGGCCGCGGTGGCCGCCGTCGCGGCAGCCGCGATGGGCGTAGTCTATTGGTACTCGTCGGCGCAGCGCTGCACGGCGAACGACGCGGAATTTCTCGCGGCCGTGGCCGCGAGCGGCACGCCGCTCGAGCGCAACAGCCCCGCGGGCTATCGCGAGCCGCTGCTCGAGCAGGGACAGGAATACCTCGCGAGCGCCGCTGCCCGGTTCGATCCGGCGCTGCTGTCGAAAGGTGCGTCCTCCGACGCGTTCCACGCGTTCCAGAACGTGCTCAGGATCGACGCGCCGAACCCCGACGCGCGCGCCGGCATCATGCGAATCATCGACCTCTACGCGCGGCGCGCGACGGAGCTCATGCAGCAGGGCGATTCGAAGGGCGCGGCGGAAGTGGCCGGCTACGGCTTGGAGATCCACCCGCGCAGCTGCGCGCTCAACTCGCTCGAGGAGAAGGCGCGCGCGCTCCTCAGGTAGCGGCGCCGCCGTCCGCGGGGCGCCTTTGCGGCTAGGCCGCGCGCTCGCGGGCGCGATCGCGCTCGCGGCCTGCGCGACAACTCCCACCGAGCGCGTCGAACGGCTCGCGAGCGAGCACGGCTTCGTGCGCGAGGTGGTGCACGGCACGCGCTTCGACCACGTGGTCTACCGGAACGCGCGGCCCGCAGCCGGCGCGCTACACGTCTACATCGAGGGCGATGGCTCGCCTTACCTCGACCCCGACGTCGTCGCGCGCGATCCGACTCCGCGCGTGCCGGTGATGCTCGAGCTCATGGCGCTCGATCGCGCCGCCAGCATCTACGTCGGCCGGCCGTGCTATTTCGGCCTCTATGCCACGGCAGGCTGCTCGCTGATGTTCTGGACGATTGGGCGCTTCAATCTCGACGTGGTCGAGAGCATGGCGGCCGTCGTCGAGCGCGCGGCCGCCGCGAGCGGCGCCGACGGGCTCGTGCTGATCGGCCACAGCGGCGGCGGTGCACTGGCCGTGCTGCTCGCGCCGCGTCTGCACGGAGTGCGCGCGGTGGTCACCGTCGCAGGCACTCTCGACACCGACGCGTGGACGGAGCTCCACGGCTACGCGCCGCTCGCGTTGTCGCTCAACCCGAGCGCCGAGCCGCTCGTAGGCGTGCCGCTCGTGCTGCACCTCGCGGGCGCGGACGACGACGTCGTTCCGCCGTCGCTCGTGAGCGCGGCCGCGCGCAAGCTCGGCGCGGGCGAGGTCCGCGTCGTGCCCGGGACGCGGCATACGTGCTGCTGGGGCGCGGCGTGGCCGTCCGTGCTGGACGGCCTGCCGTGAGCGGCGCGCGCTACTTGAAGCTGTGCTCGAATCGCGCCCCGAACGTGAGCTCGCTCGACTTGATCGCGGTGAAGCCCGCAAGCCCTTCGTAGTTGACGAACGCCGACAGCCCGCCCGCGCGCACGAACGACAGGCCGACGCCCCAGCGCACGTACTCCGTGTCGGGGTCGTCGGTGAGCAGCGTGATCGCGCCCGGCGACGGCTGGTTCGGGTCGTTCGCGAACGGGTCGCTCACGAAGCGCACGTTGACGACCTCCGCGTCGTTCTGGAACTCCTTCACGAACGCGACGCGCATCTGCGGCGAGAGCACGCCCCACTTGCGCGACAGCGCGTAGCCGAACTGGAAGCCGCCCTGCGCGGTGCGCGACTCGGCTCGCTGATTGCCGAACCGCATCGCAAGCGCGTTGCCGGTGCCGCCGCCGGTCTCCGCGAAGCCGTCGATGTCGACTTGAACGCTCGTGAGCGCGGCCGTCGGGCCGAACGACCAGCCGCCCTTGCTGAAGTTGTAGCCGAAGCTCGCGCCAAGCGTGGTGAGGTCGCCGCTCGTGGTGCCGCGCGCGGCGTCGTTGTGCGGGCCGGACCCGTCGCTGTACGAGATCACGCGCAGCGAGTCGTAGTCGAGCCCGCCCGACGAGCCGACGAAGTCCGCGTACCACTTGTCTTCGAAGTACGTGCCGTACAGCGAGGTCGATACGCCGTCGCTGTCCAAGCTGCCCGCGTTGTTCGCGAAGTCCGTGCTCGACTCGTTATAGCCGAGCGACAAGCCCCCGACGAGGTGCTGCGTGAACCGGTAGTCGAACCCGGTAGTGACTCCCCAGCCGCCGAAGTCGAAGCCCGACTCGTTAGTGGTCTGATCCTTGTTCCCGTCGATGACGTTGCCGTTGACGAAGAAGCCCCACTTCTTGGCGAGCGAGTCGGCCGCGGGATCCCGGGTCTTCTTCTGCGCCTGGTCGTCGTCGCCGCCGGCGCCGCCGGTGAGATGCCTCACGAGCCTCGCGAGCTGCTCGAGCGGGATCAGGGAGCCGTCCTTGTCGCGAATCGACAGGCCCGCGAAGCTCACGCCGCCGGCGCCGTGCCTCAGCGCGACGAGACGCGCGGCCAGATTGCCCGCTTGCGCCTTGGAGAAGTCGATCGCGGTGGTCTGCTGCGACGTGATCTCCTCGGGCGTGATCGCCTCGATCGCTTGGCGCTGCTGCGCTGAATTGGGGTCGCTCAGGATCTTGGTGCAGCGATCGAGCAGCTCGACTTGACCCGGCGTCGACGCAACACCGTTCAACCGCGGGCACAGCTCGCTGATCGCGGTGCCCACGGAGCTCTGGCTCGGCGAGAGCCCGGGGAGCGCGCCGAGGTCGATGTCGGCCTTGACGGTGGCCGTGACCGAGACCGAGCCGGTATTGCCCTGCCGGTAGGTGACGGTCAGCAGGATCGTGTTGTCGCCGTCGTGCAAGGCGAGCGACGCCGTCGCGGACGGGCCGGTCTGGGCTTGCTGCCCGTTCAAGGTCCACGTGTAGGTGACGATCGGGTTTCCCGACGGGCTCGCGCTGTGCGACGCGTCGAACAGCACGGTCTCGCCCGGCTTCAAGTCGGTGTTGTCCACGTTCACTTTGTTGATCGCGGCCGAGCCGTTGAAGAAGATCTGCGGCGCGTCGGCCGGAATCGTCGGCGCGGCCCCGACGTTGAGCTGCACCGTGGCCTTCGCCGCGGCGTCGCTGAGTCGGCCTTGGCCGTCCTCGACCTGCAGCGCCACCGTATTGGCGCCGTCTGCGAGCCTCAGGTCCACGGTCGCCGTGGTCTGCGGCAACGCCTGGCCGTTCACGGTCCAGTGATACAGGGTGACCGCCGAGCTGGGATTGGTGCCCGGCAAGCTCGCCGAGCCGTCCAAGCGGAGCGCTTCGCCGGCCGCTTGATCGGTGTCGGCGGGCCCGGCGAAGGAGGCGGTGCCGTTCGGCGGGGATTCGACGACGATCGCGCCGCTCGGCTGGAGCACGCGCAGAACCGCCTGCGGCGGGCTCGGGGCGGACGAAACGCTGACCGTGACGTTGGCCGAAGCGATCAGCTGGCCGCCGTCCGACACCGTGTACGCGAAACTGTCCGACGTCGTGCCGGGGCGCGGCGTGTAGGCGACGCGGCGGTTGGCGACGTCCACGGCGGCGACCGCGCCTCCGGTCGGCTGCGTGGTGATCGTGACGACCAGGTTGGCGCGCGCCGTGTCGACGTCGTCGAACAAGAGCTGGCACAACGTGCTCCCGGTCGCGGCGGCCGCGCAGCTGTTATTGGTGGCCGTGGGAGGATCGTTGACCGGAGTGACCGTGACGTCGGCCTCGAAGGTGACGATACCGTCGTGGTCGGTGTCGTTCACGAGATAGGAAATCCTGGCAATGCCGTTGAAGTCGCGTGCCGCGGTGAACCGAATGCCGCCCGGCGCCCCCGGAGTGCTTTCGACCGCGACCGTGCCCGCGCTCGCGGGCACGCTCGGCGTGTCCCAGGTCGTTTGGCCGCCGTTCGGATCGCGCGCCACCGCCAGCAGGGTGGCGGTCGTGATCAGCACGTTGCCTTCCTCGGCCACTTGCGCGGTGGCCGGATAGCTCGGCTGCTTCACGACGAGCGCCGGGTCGCGGCAGTCTGCCTCGTCGGCGCCGTCTCCGCCCTGGTCGACCACGATCTGCACAGTGGCCGTGGCGCCGCTGTCGTCGCGGAGCGAAATCGTGGCGACCCCGCCGAAATCCACGGCGGGATCGTCGAGCGAGTCGACGCAGAGATCGCCGGTCCTCGTCAACGACGCGACCACGCCCTGGAAGTTGTAGGAGGCCGCGGTCACGCGTAGCGGCGGCGCGTCGGTGCTCGCGAAGTCGGGGAGGAAGGAATCGTTGCGGACCTTCAGGCGCTCACCCGGCTGCACCTGCACATGCGTGTTGGCAGGCAGCAATACCGTGATCGCCGCCTGCACCTGCGCCGGCAAGGCCGTAACGACTAGGCCGAACAGGGCGCCCGCGATGGCGACGGCGCGAGGACGAGGCGGATACCGCATCGCAAAGGAGTTCGACGCAGCCGGCGCGAGGAGAACGGCGCGAACGAGCGAGGCATGCATGGACACTCTCCGGCGGTTGTTGTTGGCGTTGAATCCGCAACGGAGAGGGGACCAACGACTCCGTGTCGGTTCTGCTTTATGGTCGTTTGAACCGCCGAGAACATAATCAGGGCCGCATGACAAATCAAGCGAATTGACAAACCGCTGCGGTTTGCCGAGTAATGGGCCCAGCGACGCGGCACCACGGATGAATAGACGTCACTTCGAGCGACTCGCCTCATTGATCGTGGGCGCAGCGGCCGCGCTGGGCGCCGCGTCGAGCCTGGCGCAGCGCCGCGCCGCTATCCCTATTGACCCGGCCAAGCTCATGGTCATCGACTGCCTGCTGCCCGGTCAGATCATCAAACAGGGCGGACTCAATACGACCTTGGGCCCATCGCGTCCCGCGCGCCTCACCGCGACCGAGTGCGAGATCAAGGGCGGGCGCTACGTCGCTTACGACCGCGCGAACTACGAGACCGCCCTCGCGTTCTGGCTGCCGCAAGCGGAGCTCGGCGACTTAGACGCCCAAGCGTACGTCGCCGAGATCTACGAGAAGGGGCTCGGCACCGCGCCGAACTATGCGCTCGCGGCGGAGTGGTACGCGAAAGCTGCCGCGAAGAACCACAAGCGGGCGGAGCTGAGCCTCGCCTACTTCTACGAGCAAGGCATCGGCGTCGAGCGCGATCCGGTGAAGGCGCTCAACCTGTACCGGCAGGCCACGGGCATCGAGGACGACGCCCTCACCTACGTCTCGGAGGTCAAGGCAACGGCCGCGAACGCGGAGCGCACGATCGCGTCGCTGCGGGCGGAGCTCGAGGGGCAAACCCAGAGCACCGAGGCGTTGAAGCGCGATCTCGTGCTCGCGCGCAACGACCTCGGCGAGCGGCGCACGCAGCTTCAGACCGCGCGCGCCGACTCCGCTAGCCTCGAGCGCCAGCTTCGGGAGCTGCAAGCGGTAGCAGCGGCCGGGCGCGAGCCCGAAGTCAAGAAGCTCGAGGGCGAGCTCAAGGACAAGGAGCAGCAGCTCGCGCGGCGCGAGCGGCAAGTGACCGAGTCCGAGGCCGAAGTGGCGCAGCAGGACGCACAGATCCGCGATCTCGAGAACCGGTCGCACGATTTCACGACGCAGATTGCGGACTTGCAGGCGCGCAACACGGAGCCGGCCCCCGTGATGCGCAGCATCGGCCCGCCGATATCGGCGTCGATCGCGCCGACGAACCGCACGTCGCGCGATCTCTCGCTCGGCACCTATCACGCGCTGATCATCGGCAACAACGACTACCAGAAGATGCCCGATCTCGACACGGCCCTGAACGACGCGACGACGCTGCAGAAGGTGCTCAGCGACCGTTACGGCTTCAAGGTGCGCATGCTGCAGAACGCGAGCCGCGCCGAAATCTTGAACGCGCTGAACGACTACACGAAGTCGCTCAAGGCCGAGGACAGCCTGCTGATCTACTACGCGGGCCACGGCGAGCTCGACCAGCGCAATTCAGTCGGCTATTGGCTGCCGGTGAACGCCGACCAGAACGACAACACCGAGTGGATCTCGGATCAGATGATCACGAACCTGATCTCGCTGATGCCGGCGCGCCACGTGCTCGTGGTCGCCGACTCGTGCTACTCGGGCGTGATGACGAGGAACTCGGGCCTGCGGCTGGTCGCGACGACCACCGGCAACGACGCCGAGCTCAAGCGCCTGAAGAAGCTGGCGCAGTTGCCGTCGCGTACCGTGATGACCTCGGGCGACAATCAGCCGATCCTCGACGACGGCGGCGGCGGCCATTCGATCTTCGCCAGGTACCTGCTCGAGATCCTCGAGAGCAACGACAAGATTCTCGAAGGCTCGGCGCTCTACGACGAGCTGGCCGCTCCCGCGCAGACGGCGTCCGCGCGCCTCAACGTGGCCCAAAGCCCGCGCTATGCCGCGCTTGCCGACGCGGGTCACCTGAACGGCGAGTTTCTGTTCGTGCCGACCGCGTACAACTGATCTCGTCTGCACGCCGCCTTGGCGCTCGCGTCTGGCCCTAGGGTCTGACCCTGGTTGCGCGAGTGTGTCGTGCCATGTATAACGCTACGTAGATAATACTCTACATAGCCATGAAGATCACTTACTCCACCGTTCTCGTGCTCGAAGCGCTCGCGCGCGGTTATCACTACGGCTTCGACATCATCGACGCGACCAACCTGCCGAGCGGCACCGTCTATCCGATCCTGCGCCGGTTCGAGACGGAAGGGCTCGCGACGTCCGAATGGGAAGCGCATAGCGTCGCGACGCGCGATCAGCGCCCGCCGCGGCGTTACTACGCGTTGACGGCCGACGGCAAGAAGCTGCTCGCGGAGACGGCGGACCGCTATCGAACGGCGCACGAGATCGTGCCGCGCCGCCCGCGCGCGTTGAAGCCGACGCGAGGTTAGCCATGAGCGAGCAACGCCGCGATCCGCTTGCGCTTCGAGTTTCGCTCGCGATCCTGCGCGCGGCGCGTCATCTCGTACCCCGCGCGGCTCGGGAACGCTGGATGCGCGAGTGGGAGGCCGAGGTCCGCGCGGACGCGCGCTGGCAGCCGCCGGCGAACCTGGTGAGACGCTCGAGTGGCGCGTTCGCAGACGCGGCGTTCTTGCGCCGGCAGCTGCTCGCGCACTACCTGATCACGGCTCTGCGGCACTTCCGCAGGCACAAGGTCGTCACCGGCGTCAACGTCGTCTGTCTCGCGATGGGCCTCGCGTGCTTCGTCGTCGCGTGGGGCACCACTGCATACCTCGCGCAAGGTGACCGTCATCAGAGCAATGCGTCGCGGCTCTACGTCGTCGTCATGAGCGACGCCACGCGCGAGGGCGCCCCCCTTCCTGCGACCACTCCCCGGCTGCTGGCCGAGCACCTTGCAGTCGACTTCCCGCAGCTCGATGCCGTGGCGCACGCATGGGGAGCGGAGATCCCCGTGGCGGTGGACGACACGAGTCGCTTCGCGAGCGCGGTGTTCGCCGACCCGCCGCTGCTCGCCATGTTCGACCTGCCGATGCTCCGCGCCGCGACGAGCAGGACGGAAAGCTTGTTGAGCGCGCCCGGCAGCGCGATCGTCAGCCAGTCCTTCGCACAGAAACTGTTCGGCACGGACAAGGTCGTCGGCCGCACGCTCCGCCTGGGCGGCGGCAGCGGGAGCGAGAAAACCGTCACCATCGCGGGCGTCGTAGGCGCGCTCAGGCAACCGTCGCAGCTCAGCACGGACATGTCCGCCGGGGTCGTGCCGTTCGGCTTGCGGTTCGAGATCTTGGTGTCGAGCGACATGGGCCCCGCGCGAGATGCGAGCCCACGCTGGACCAGTCGTACCGGCTACACGTACGTCCTGCTGCCGCGCGACGGCTCGCTCACGGCCGCGGCATTCGACGCTCAGCTCGACGCGTTCGCCAGACGCAACGTCCCCGTCGACGGCACCGAGGAGCTCCGGTTCCACGCTCGGCCCGTAGCAGACGTTACGCAGATCTGGCTCGACGGGCTCGTGGGCGCCAACGCCACGGGCATCTCCAGCATGACGGTGTTGATGGTGCTCGGCGGATTGGTTCTCCTGGTGGCGTGCTTCAACTACGCGAATCTCGCCACCGCTCAGTCCATGACGCACGCTCGCGAGATCGCCGTGCGGCGAGTGCTCGGCGCCGAGCGCTATCAGATCCTCGTCCAGTACATGGTCGAGGGGTTGGTGCTAACGGCCGTTGCGCTCGCCGTGTCCCTCGCGTGCATCGTCGCGAGCATGCTGGTCGTCGAGCCTGCGGTGTTCGTCGCCGTCGTCGACGTTTTGCTCCCGATGAAGAAACTCTGGGCGTTCCTGGCCGCGTTGGTGGTTGTCGTGACGCTCTGCACGACTGCTTATCCCGCGATCGTCTTGTGTCGGGTACCGCCGGCCGACGTTCACCGTGCGCGATCGCGCGATCGAACGCGTTCCTTTTCCTCGTTGCTCGTGGGTCTCCAATTTGCGTTCGCGGGCTTCCTGCTGGTGGCGGTATTCGTGATCGTTGCGCAGAACCGCGCGATGCGACGAGCGATAGAGAATCCGGATAGCGATCCGATCGTCGTGATCGCAAACGATCTCGCCAACGGGGGAGCAGATCGAGAGCTCTTGAAGACCGAGCTTGCAAGGCAGCCCGGCGTGAGCGCCGTCGGCGCAATCGATTTCGTTCCGTGGGGCAGAGGTTTTCGGTTCGCGGACCTCTCGGCTGCCGCGGACCCATCCGCGTCGCTCGTCAACGCCAGCCAGGAGATCGTCGACCCGAGCTTCTTCGACGCGATGAACATCGGCTTCGTGGCGGGACGCGGCTTCGACGCACAGCGGGCGGCGGACACGGCGGACCTCGACGCCTGGCAATCGGAGAGCGGTGCAGCGGACTACAACGTCGTGATCGATCGTGCGATGGTGCGGAGGATGGACCTCGGCAGCACCGAGGATGCGATCGGGAAGGTCATCTATCGACCGCTCTCGCAAACCGGGGCAAAGCCGCCGCAGCGCCTGCACGTGATCGGCGTCGTGGCGGACTTCGTGATCCAACCCTTGAATTTCGGCGCCCCGATGCTCTACCTGATGAATCGGGACGAGGCCGTCGTTCCGGTCATCCGCGTCGCGAGACAGGATGTCGCGGGGGCCCTCGCACGGATCGATGCAACGTGGGCGCAGCTCGCTCCGGACGTGCCGCTGCGCCGCCGTTTCGCCAACGAGCAATACGAGGCGTCCTACGGACTCCTCGACGTCATCGACAACGTGTTCGCGGCGCTCGGCGGGCTTGCATCCGCCATCGCGACGATGGGATTGATCGGCGTCTCGCTGCACACGATGCGCCGGCGCTTGAGGGAGATCGCGGTTCGCAAGGTCAACGGCGCGAGCGTCCGGCAAATTCTCTGGATGTTGCTGGCCAACTTCTCGAAGCCGATCCTCATCGCGAATCTCGCCGTGTGGCCCGTGGCCTACGTGGTGCTGAGCGGCTACCTCAGCTTGTTCGCGATTCGCGCGGGGCTCGGCGCGATTCCGTTCGTGGCGAGCCTGCTGATCGCTTTGGTCGTGGCCTGGCTCGCCGTCGCGGTGCAAGCCATGCGCGCCGCTCGGGCGTCTCCCGCGCTCGTGCTGCGGCGCGAGTGACCGTCCATGCCGAGAAGTGCCTCGCGCCTCAGGGGACGACTGCGTCCGCCAACTGATACACCATCGTGCGCTGCTGCTCGCGCATGCGCTCGGCGAACGCCTGCGCCGGCCCCGTCGATTCGCCCGGCCCGGCGGACTTGAAGTAGTCGGCCATGCGCGCCATCGCCCCCGCCAGCGTTTGGGCGCCGACCTGCGTGCCGTCGGCCTTGGTGAGGTAGCGCTTGACCGATTCCGCGCCGCCCACCGGCAACACCTCGCGCAGCGTGAGCCCGAGCTCGCGCAAATGCTCGCGCTCGCCGCCCACGGGAAGTCCGCTGAGCCACGGCTCGCCCTGGATCATGCTCAGGAATCGGTTCGCAGACGTCTTCGCGGCCGCGGGCACGTCGAGCGTCTGGAGCCGAGCGATCATCTCGACCATCGGCGTATAGAAGAAATCGAACACGACGCTGCTGCCGGGGGCGTGGCTGGCCACGAACGCGAGCGTGGCGCGAACGGCCGCTTCCGGCAGATACATCACCAGGCCTTCCATGATGAAGAACGTCCGCCGCGAGGGATCGTGGCCGTAGCGCGCCAGGCCGCCCGGCAGATCCTCTCGCTCGAAGTCGATCGCCGCATAGGTGAGATTGGCGGGCGGGCCGCCGAGCGCTTCGTCCACTCGCTGTCGTTTGAACGCTTGCGTGGCCGGCCGATCGACCTCGAAGACTCGGACATCGGCCAACAACTCCTGAAACCGGTACGCGTGCGAGTCGAACCCCGCACCGAGGATCACGACTTGCGTCGCGCCGTCCGCGATCGCGCGCTCGAGCGCGGCGTCGATGAAACGCGTGCGCACCGTCATGAACCGCACGTTGCCGACGACTTCCGCGTTCTTCATTGCCTCGTCGTAGCTCTGGGTCAGCGCTTGAACGGTGGGATGCTCCAATGAGAGCGCAGCCGGGTCGCCGAGCAGCAGCTCGGCGAGATGGTCGGGATTGCGCGCGGACGGGTCCGGCTCGCGCGCGCCGACGGCACGGGCCGCGGCGACCCAGATCGCAGTCTTGGAGATCTTCGGCGTAGGACGTTCCGTTGCTTGCATCCAGGGCTCCGCGTCAGAGCCAATCGAAGGAGCGCGTGACGGCCTTCTGCCACTTGGCATAGAGCCGCGCCCGCTCCGCGTCCGGCATCGCCGGCGTCCAGCGCCGGTCGACGCCCCAGTTGCGCTTCAGATCGTCGCGCCCCGACCAGTACCCGACCGCGAGCCCCGCGGCGTACGCGGCGCCGAGCGCCGTCGTCTCCGCGATCTTCGGCCGCACCACCGGCACGCCGAGCATGTCCGCCTGGAATTGCATCAAGAGCTCGTTCGCGACCATGCCGCCGTCCACGCGCAGCTCCTTGATCGGGATCTTCGAGTCCTTCTCCATCGCCTCGAGCACGTCGCGCGTCTGATAGGCGACGGCCTCGAGCGCCGCGCGCGCGATGTGGCTCTTGTTCGCGTAGCGCGTGAGGCCCACGAGCACGCCGCGCGCGGTCTCCTTCCAATACGGCGCGAACAGCCCCGAGAACGCGGGCACGCAGTACACGTCGCCGTTGTCGTCGACCTTGCGCGCAAGCGCTTCGACGTCCGCGCTCTTGGCGATGAGCCCGAGATTGTCGCGCAGCCATTGCACGAGCGCGCCGGCGATCGCGATCGAGCCCTCGAGCGCGTAGCGCGCGGGCTCGCCCTCGGCTTGATAGGCGACGGTGGTGAGCAGGCCCGCGGTCGACGGCACGGGCCGCGTGCCGGTGTTCATCAATAGAAAGCAGCCGGTGCCGTAGGTGTTCTTGACCTCGCCGGGATCGAAGCAGGTCTGGCCGACGAGCGCGGCCTGCTGGTCGCCCAGGATCCCGGCGATCGTGACGCCGGCGAGCGCGGGAATCTTGGCCGCGCCGTAGCGCGCGCTCGACGCCACGATGCGCGGCAGCGCCGCGCGCGGGATCGTGAGTGCGTCGAGCTGCGCTTGGTCCCAGTCGAGCGTCGCGAGGTCGACGAGCTGCGTGCGGCTCGCGTTGGTGACATCGGTGAGGTGCAGCCCGCCGGCCGGGCCGCCCGTGAGATTCCACACGAGCCACGAGTCGATCGTGCCGAACAGCGCGTCGCCCGCCTCGGCCTTCGCGCGCGCGCCGGGCACGCGGTCGAGCAGCCATTTGAGCTTGAGACCGCTGAAGTACGTCGTGAGCGGCAGGCCGGTCTTGGCGCGGAACCGATCCTTGCCGCCGGCGCGCGCGTATTGCTCCACGAGATCGACGGTGCGCGCGTCTTGCCACACGAGCGCGTTGTGCAGCGGCGCGCCCGATCTCCGGTCCCAGAGCACCGCGGTCTCGCGCTGGTTGGTGATGCCGACGGCCGCCAGGTCGGCGGGGCGCAAGCCGTGGCGCGCGAGCGCCGCGCCGATCACCTCCTGGGTGTTGCGCCAGATCTCGAGCGCGTCGTGCTCGACCCAGCCGGGGTGCGGATAGATCTGTGCGTGCTCCTTCTGCGCGACCGACACGATCGCGCCCCGCTCGTCGAACACGATGAAGCGGCTGCTCGTGGTGCCTTGATCGATCGCGCCGACGTACTTACTCATCGCGAAAATAGGGACATGTTTGATTTTCCGTCGCGTCGCACCCGGAAATTGGGGACATGTTACCTTTTTCGCACGACGTGACCGCCTACGCGACTGGGCGCGTATGCGAAAAAGGCAACATGTCCCTAATTTCCGAGCGGGGGCATCAAGCCGCGGTGGAATAGATACGCGACGCCGTACGCGATGGGCGCGATCACGAAGACGAGCGCGAGCGCGTAGAGCAGCGCGAGCTTACCCATGCCGCGCAGCTTCGAGAAATCCGTGATCGTGCCCATCGCGACGAACGTGAGCATGAACAGCAACGTGCGCACCGGGCCCGCGACCACGCCCGTGCCGCTCGCGAGCGCCGCCGCCTGCGCGGGCCACGCGGCCGCGATCGCGAGATACGACAGGCACGCCACGAAGTAGCCGAGCACGAACTTCGGAAAGCGGAACCAGATCTCCATCGGGCTGATCGACACCGCGCCCGCGCGCTTCTCCACCTTGTAGACCCACACGAGCGCGAGCACGAACGCCCACACGCCGATGAACACGTCGATCCAGAGCTTCGTCAGGATCGACGCGCTCAGGATCCAGCCCGGCTGCCACTGCTCGCCGGTCGCCGCGACGTGCGCGGCGCGCATGAGATCGTCGAGCAGCGCGCCGGCCGCGGCGTCGGCGCCGTCGGTCTTCACCGTCATGCCGAGCGCCGCGCCGTTCACCACGGGCTGATCCGGAAACAGCGCCGTGTAGGCGCCCGGCAGCACGATGAGCTCGAGCATCGCGAAGATCACCACGACCATCGACACGGCCACCGGGATCACCGGCTTCGCGCGGATCGCGCCGCCCGTGGCGATCGCGGCCGACGCCCCGCACACCGAGATGCCGGACGCGAGCACCGCCGACACGTCGCGCTTTAGGCGAAACACGCGGCGCGCGAGCGTGTAGACGATCGGCCAGAAGAGCAGGTAGGCGACGAACGTGGCGGCCGCGCCCGTGACGAGCAGCTGCACCGCGAAGCCGCTCGCCTGGATCATCTGCGCGCCGAGGTTCACGCCCAAGAACACGATCGCGGTCTTGATGAACCACTCGGGCTTGGCCGCCTCGGCGAGTCGCGCAGCCAAGCCCTTCGCGAAGTTGCCGATGATAAGCCCCACTCCGAGCGCGAGCAGATACGGCGCGCCCTCGCCGAGCTTAAGTCCCCAGCTCAAGGCCGCCTCGCGATAGCGATTTCGACCGTCGACGGTCGCGTCGACGGTCGTCAAGTGCAGCTCGTTGCCCGCGAGCCAGGCGACCCAGGTCAACGCGTATAGCACGCTGAAGCCCGCGACGAAGCGCCCGACGTCGACGCGCTGGCAGCGCGCGCCGATCGCCAGCAGCGCGGTGAGCACGACGTAGGCCGTGAGCCACGACGCGAGCGGATGCCACGCGACGTACGCCGCGCCCGCGGGCGCAAACAGCTTGCTCCACGCGAACGCTTGCGTGAGATCGGTCCACTCCCAGGTGCGCGGCCGCGGCATCCAGCCGACGAGGTCTGCACCCGCGAGCGACGCGAGGCTCGCGGCGTAGAGCGCGAGCCCGATCCACACCGACCACCAGTCCTCGGTCGCGAGCATGCCGCTCGTCCAGCGGCGGTTGACGCTCATCGGCCCTCCGCGGGCGCGATCTCAAGCACGTAGTTGCAATAGTGCGCGTGGTACTGGCGCAGCCAGGTGGGCAGCGCGCTACTGTCGAAGCGCAGGTGCACGCGCGGCGGGGCGCCGCGCTCCGCGAGCAAGGTCGTGAGCAGCCACTCGAGCCCGCGGAGCTCCGCGTGCGTGACGTCTAGGCCTAGGCCCGTCGCGCGCCAGCGGTCGCGTTCGTAGGTAAGAACGAGCTCCGGGAAGCTCACACCAAGATGAAGTGGTCGACCAGCCAACCGAGCCCGACGAGCCCGCCGAGGCCCACGGCGATGGTCAGGAGCACGAGCGCGGTTTCCCAAGGCTCCCAGGCCTCGGCCTCCCCCGCTAGCGCTTCCTCGCCGGGTTGCGCGGTATCGCGGCTCGATGGATCGGGCGACATGTCCTACCCTCAAATTCGTTGTTGTTGTTATCGGACCGCGGGAGTATACCGTCGGCCAGCGACGTTTCGAAAGCGGGCCCCGGCGACCACCATCGGAGGGACGCGATGAAACACTCCTGGAACGATCGGCTCGAGAGCGGCCGGCCGCTGCTCAAGGACGGCGGCACGGGCACCGAGCTCCGGCGCCGCGGCTTCCCGATGCGCGCCGACGTGTGGAGCGCGTTGGCCGCCGTCACCCACTTCGACCTGCTGCGCGCGATCCACCTCGAGCACATCGAGGCCGGCGCCGAGGTGATCACGGCGAACACCTTCGCGACCGCGCGCTTCGTGCTCGAGGAGGCCGGCCTCGGCGCGGACTTCGAGGCGATCAACCGTCGCTCGCTGCAGGCGGCCAAGGAGGCTCGCGATCTCGCCGGCCGCGACGTGGTCGTGGCGGCGTCGTTGTCGTGCCTGCCGCCGCGCTTCGATCCCGGCAGCTATCCCGACCGTGCGACCGAGCGCAGCGCCTACATCGAGCTCGCGGAGCTGTTCGCCGCCGAAGGCGCGGACCTGATCGTGCTCGAGATGCTGCAAGACACCGAGCACGCCCCGCTCGCCTGCGCCGCGGCGCGCGACTCCGGCCTGCCGTTCTGGCTGGGTCTCAGCTGCCGGCAGCGCGACGGCGAGCTGATCGCGTTCGACTCTCCCGACGTGCGCCTCGCCGATTGCCTCGACGCGCTGCTGCCGTTCGCTCCGGCGTCCGTCAACATAATGCACAGCCCGCGCGCGACTGTGCTCCCGGCGCTCGCGCTCGTGCGCGAGCGCTGGGACGGATCGCTCGGCGCGTATCCGGCGTTGCCCGGCAACGGCGCGATCGAGGACGACGTCGGGACGCCGACGACACCGGCCGAGCTCGCAGCGCTCGCGTCGCAGTGGATCGCGCAAGGCGCGCGCGTGATCGGCGGCTGCTGCGGCACGACCCCGGCCCACGTCCGCGCGCTCGCGGAAAATAGGGACATGTTTGATTTTTCGCGACTCGCCGTGGAGCGCCGCAGCCGCACGTGAAAAATCAAACATGTCCCTATTTTCTGCTCAGGTTGGCACGGGGATGTCGCTGACGCGCTTCGGCACGTCGTAGCCGCGCCGGACGGCGGGCCGCTCGGCGATCGCGAGGTACCAGCGCTTGAGATTCGGGAACTGCGCGAAGTCGATGCCCTGCCACTCCCAGCGCGAGATCCACGGCCAGGTCGCGATGTCGGCGATCGAGTAGTCGCTCGCCAGGTACTCGGCCTCGCCGAGCCGCTTGTCGAGCACGCCGTAGATGCGCTTCGCCTCGTCGCCGTAGCGCTTCTCCGCGTAGTCGGACTTGCCCTTGTTGAACTTCAGGAAGTGATGCGCCTGACCGAGCATCGGTCCCACGCTGCCCATCTGCATCATGAGCCACTCGACGGCCTGCCAGCCCGACTTGCCGCTGCCCTTGAGCTGCCCCGTCTTGTCGGCGAGGTACAGCAGGATCGCGCCCGATTCCATCAGTGCGACACCGGTCTCCTGGTCGACGATCGCGGGGATTTTGTTGTTCGGGCTGATCGCGAGAAAGTCGGGCTTGAATTGCTCGTTCGCCATGATGTCGACGGGGATCACTCGATAAGGCAGGCCCACCTCCTCGAGCATGATCGAGATCTTGCGGCCGTTCGGCGTGGTCCAAGTGTAGAGGTCGATCATTTCCCTATGCCGTGTAGAAGGTGACGAAGAACACGATCAAACGATACACACGAATCACGCCGATCATCAGCACGGCGAATAGCGCCGCCTTGGCGAGCCGCGCGGAGACCGCGCCGCCGTAGACCCGGCCGAACGCAAAGTATGCGTAGACGGCGCACAGCGCGATCAGCAACCACGCCACGACGACGTCGGCGTACGCTTGCTTCCCGGCGAGCTCCATGGCCGCGACCACCGGAACCCCGATGAGGGGCAACGGCACGGCGAGGGCCAACAGCAGAAACGCCTCGAAGTGCAGGCCGAACACCATGTGCGCGACGAGCGGGCGCCCGCTGAACGGCGAGAGCACCAGCGCCAGCAGCGCGAACATCGGCACCATCATGAACGCGAGCGCCTTCGCGTTGACCGCGACCGCGCTGTCGAAGACCGGCGCGTAGTCCGCGCGCGTCGTGCCCCGCTCGGCGAGCACGCGCTCCGCGAACGGCCCCACCCAGTTGCTGTAGCGCTGCTCCTCGAGGTGCGAGCCGAGGTCGTTGCTCAGGATGTGGAACCCGAGCGCCGCCTGCACGAAGAAGAACAGCACGTTGACGAGCACGAACAGCTGCACCGGACCGACGTAACGCTTGCGCTCGCCGCGCAAGTAAGCCGCCGTGAGCTCGCCCGGTCGCCGGCAAAGCGTCGCGAAGGTGCGGAATACGCGGCCGTCGGCGTCCGTGATCGACTCGAGCGCCTGCCCGAGCAGCGCGCCGAGCGTGAGATCGCTCGGCGTCATGCGCTTCTCGCCGCACGAGCCGCAGTACGGCGCCGCCGTCTCGACGGCGCACGTGGGGCATCTCCACGGCCGGCCAAGCTCCGCGGCAGGAATTGGGGGTGGCGACTCGCTCATCGCGGCCGCGCGAGTCTATACCAGCCTCGGCTCGGCCACCTAGAATCCACGCATGACCAACGACATCGTCGCGACGCTCGAACGGCTGCTCGGCCCCGGCGCCGTGCTGACCGGCGCGGCCGCCGCGCGCTATCACGTCGACTTCAGCCACGAGAACGCGTGCGCGCCGCTCGCGGTGGTGCGGCCGGCGTCGACCGAGGACGTGGCGGCCGTGCTGCGCGAGTGCCACCTCGCCCGCCAACCCGTCGTCGTCCAGGGCGGGCTCACCGGGCTCGCCGGCGGCGCGACACCCCAGCGTGGCGAGGTCGCGATCTCGCTCGAGCGGCTGGTCGGCATCGAAGAGCTCGACCGCGCCGCGCACACGATGACCGTGCGGGCGGGCACGCCGCTGCAAACCGTTCAGCAAACCGCCGCCGACGCCGGCTTCCTGTTCCCGCTCGATCTCGGCGCGCGCGGCTCGTGCACGATCGGCGGCAACATCGCGACCAACGCCGGCGGCAACCAGGTGATCCGCTTCGGCATGATGCGCAATCTCGTGCTCGGCCTCGAGGCGGTGCTCGCCGACGGCACCGTCGTGAGCTCGATGGGCAAGATGCTCAAGAACAACGCCGGCTACGATCTCAAGCAGCTCTTCATCGGCACCGAAGGCACGCTGGGCATCGTCACGCGCGCGGTCTTAAGGCTCTGGCCGAAGCTGCCGGCCAAGGTCACCGCGCTCTGCGCGCTGCGCGACCTCGACTCCGCCATCGCGTTACTGCACCGGCTCCAGGCGCTCGGCGGTTCGCTGAGCGCGTTCGAGGCTATGTGGGCGTCGTACTTCCACTACGTGCTCGAGCACATGCCGGCGCTCGCGTCGCCGTTCGCCGAGCGCCATCCGCTCTACGTGCTCGCCGAGATCGAGGGCACGGACGACGCCGTCGAGCGCGAGCGCCTCGAGCGCGCGCTCGAAGCCGCGCTCGCCGCGGGCGAGATCGTCGACGCGGCCGTCGCGCAGTCGGAGCGCGAGATCCGCAACTTCTGGTCGATCCGCGACGCGATCGGCGAGGTCACGCCCACGCTCCAGCCGATGCTCGGCTTCGACATCAGCCTGCCGCTCGACTCCATGAACGACTTCCTCGCGTCGCTCGACGCGGAGCTCGAGCGCTTCCCCGTGCCCGTCACGAACCTCGTGTTCGGCCACATCGGCGACAACAATCTGCATCATGCGATCACGACGCATTCCGCGCGCGATCTCGGCGTGCTCTGCGACCTGGTTTACGCCGCCGTCGGCGCGCACGGCGGCTCGGTGTCGGCGGAGCACGGCGTCGGCACCCTGCGGCGCAAGTACCTGCATCATTCGCGCAGCAGTGCCGAGCTCGAGCTGATGAGCCGCTTGAAGACGGCGCTCGACCCGCATGGCATCTTGAATCCGAACCGCGTGCTGCCGGCTGACGCGCGTCAGAGCACGCGATAGATCCTCACTTGCGGATCGGAGCTCGGCAGCTCCTCGATTTGCACCGGCTGATCGTCGCGCTTGACGGTGAGTGGCACGGGCGCCGCCTCCCTGCCGAGCAGCCGGTCGAGCTCCGGTGCGGCCACGATCGAGTTGTCGGCGACGCCGGGGCTCGGCGGTGCGGTGGGGCGGTATACGAGCACCGCGACGAGGGCCAGCAAAGCCGCGACGCTGAACGCCGCGAGCCCGACACCCGCGGTACGCACCTCGGGCTGCGCGAGACGCGCGAAAAACCGCTCGACGCCGCCCGCCGGCGGCTCCAGGAGCTCGAACAACTCACGCTCGATCGACATCCGGCAACTCCTGCGGCGGCTGCAATCGCTCGCGTAACAACGCGAGCCCGCGGTTGCGGCGCGAGCCCACCGTGCCTTCGCGCACCCCGACGATGGCGGCGACCTCACCGTAGCTCATTCCCGCGAGCTCGCAAAGCAGCAGCACTCGCTTCAGCGTCTCCGGCAAACCGTCGATCGCGCGCTGCACGTCGCGCGACAACACCGGCGCGCCGTCACGCGTGTCCGCCGGCTCCTCGGGCAGCGACTCGAACGACACGAGCCGCCAGAGCTTTCGGGCACGGCGCCGGTTCGACGCAAGATTCAACGCGGTGCGATAGACGAATGCCTTGAAGCCCTCGGGGCGAATTCGGGCGCGTGCGTGCCAGCAACGCAGGAACGCTTCTTGCACGCCGTCCTGGCTCTCCATCGAGTCCCACAACCAGCGGTACACGACGTTGTAGAGCGGCTTTTCGAGCGCCCGGTACAGCTCGACCCACGACGTTTCGTCGACGCCCGTCATCGTCGCGACCGCGAGGCTCGGCGGTGAGCCTATTGGCCCTGCGGCCAGTGCACGACGTAGAACAACCTTCCCGACTTGGCGGGCTCCCCGGCCGTGCGCTCGCCCAAGACCAGATACTCGCCGCGCCGAATCGTCACTTCCACGTTGAGAGACTGTGCGACCACGGCCGCGGCCGCGACCGCTTCCGCAGCCGAGTCCGCACCGGCGGCCGCGTTTGCGTCGGCGGGGAGGGGCGAAAAGGTCAGCTGAATCGCCACGCTCACGCTGTCGGCGTTCGCCCCCACGTGCTGGTTTATCTGGAGCGCCCCGCCGTGCGTGCCCGCGTTCGTCCCCGACTGCGTCGTGAGGGCCGTGCTATCCAATACGGAAAAACCGAGCTCGCCGTGCGTACGCTCGAGTTGCTGCAGCACCGAGGCGAGTTGTTTGAGCGCGGCGTTGGTGGCGTCCGGCTTGCGCGGCTCGCCGTAGATCACCCAATACTCCAACGTCACACGGGGCGTCGGAGTCGCGTTGCGCGCGGCGATCGCCTTGATCACCGCCGCGACCTGTGCCTGTGCCGCGTCCGGCGCCGCGACCAGTAGCTGGCCGGTCGGCAAGAGCTCGGCGCGGCACGCATTGGGGTTGCTGGTACCGATACCCGGCTGCTGACATTGCGCCAATAACACGGACTGGAGGGCTTCTTTGATCTCCTTGGCATTCTTGGCGTCGAGGTCGTAGACCGCGGTGTCTGCGGCGGCGGTTGCGGCAACGAGGGCCAGCGCGGCCGCGGCCAGGGTCCTGGTATTCATACGTTCGCTCCTCGGTTGGTTGTCACAACGTATATACACGTGACGCCGCCTTTTCTTCCCCGCGCGACGTGAATCGGGTCGCGGAGTCAGTCCAGCGCGAAGTCGATCAGGGCGCGAACGGGTCGGAGAACCGCGGATCGTTCAGGAACTCGTCGTCGGTAAGCGTGGCGAAGAATGCCTCGAAGGCTGCTTTTTGCGCGTCGGTAAGGTTCAGGCGCCGCGGCTCGCCAGTCGTCGAGTCGCGCAGAAAGTGATGCGCGCTATCGTGCACTCCGGAATCGTAGTGGTCGATCACCTCCCGCAGCGTAGCGAAGCGCCCGTCGTGCATGTACGGCGCGGTGAGTGCAATGTTGTGCAGCGATGCCGCGCGGAAGGTGCCGCCGCCCGCTCCGGGGTCCGTGACGACCTCGTCGATGCCGTTGTTCGCCGGAACATCGAGAGTCTGGATGATCGCGAAGTGGCAGAGGGAGCAGTTTTGTCGGAATAGCTCCGCGCCTTCGAGCTCCGTGGGGCTGAAAACGGACGGATCCGGCAACACGTCGATGTTCGGCACCGCACCGTCGAACTTCGTGCGGTACGAGATCAACGACCGTAAGAACTGCGCGAGCGCCAGCGAGATCCGTTCGGACGTGACCTCGGGCGAGCCGAAAGCGGCCTCGAACAGCTGCCGATAGAACGGCGCGGCAGCGATCTTCGCTTCCAGGAGCGGCAAGTAGTTGCCGAGCTCGCTCGGCTCCACGATCGGCATGAGCGCGAGCTTCTCGAGGCCCCGCGCGCGCAGGTCCGTGAAGTAGAGATCGTGAAGATTGAAGCGCACGTTCGTGAGCCCCATCGTGTTGCGTTTCAGCGGAACGCCGAGCACTCCGGTGTCGAATCGCTCCGCGGACGCGAAACCACGCTCTTGATGGTGGCACGAAGCGCACGCGCGTGTGTTCGTGACCGACAACCGTTTGTCGTAGAACAGCACGCGCCCGAGAGTCGCGCCGGCATCGGTCGTCGGATTCACCAGGAAGGGACCGCGCGGCGTGGTGTCCCAGAGCGGCGAGAAATTCTCGCGCGAGCGCGCGTGGTCGCGCGGGAGCGGCGGCGACAGGTGGTGGTCTTCGTAGACGTAGCTCGGCGTGGGCAACGTCGGTAGCCCGGGCTCCGGTGCCGCCACCGCGATAGAGAACGTGTCTTCGGCGCTGCCGCCGAAACCGTCCAACGCCGTCACCTTGAAGTGCATCACACCCACGCCGCTCAGCGAGCCGACGACGCGGGCGCCTTGCACGCTCAGTCCGAGCGGCGGCGACAGGGCCACCACTTCGTACGTCAGAGCATCGCCGTCCGGGTCTTCGAACGTGAGCCCGCCTTGGCTCGGATCGTAGTTCACGTGCGCGCCAGCGGTCGCAAAGAACGCGAAATTGCGTTTGCCGAGTTCGGGCGGCTGGTTCGGACCGATGCCGAGCAGAACGCTGTAGGACGTTTCGCCGCCGCGCCCGTCGGACACCATGACTTCGAGGGTGAACCCGCCGCGCTCCGTCGGCACTCCCGTGACCTGCGCCCCCGAGATCGTCAAACCGTCCGCGGGCGCTTGGAACCCGGCCCACTCGGCCCGATAGGTCAATGGATCGCCGTCGGGATCGATGAATCCCTTGCCGCCCAAGCTCGCGTCGAAATTGACAGGATGCAGTACGGAGAAGCGGAACGTCGGCTGCCCGGCGAATTGCGCGACCGGAAAATGGTTCACGGCCGGTGGCGGCAGGGGTTGTGAAGGCGGCGCGGGCGGCGTGACCGGAGGCGAAGCCGGAAGGTTCCCAGCACCCCCGCCGCCCCCGCCGCCCCCGCAAGCAGCCAGCGCAAGCTGCAGCACAACGGCGAAAGTCAGGCCGACATCGTTGCGATAGCGGTGCATCACGGCGGCGTGGGGTTCGAGCGCGATTGATGTTGTTCAGCTGACCCGACCGAAACCGAGTATCGCATGGGGCTCGATGGGCTGCCCAGCGCGGCCAGCTCGTTCGGCCGGCAAGGGATGTGTTTTTTCGCGGCACGGAAAAAGTAACATGTCCCTGTTTTCAAGGACGAGGTGGACGCGATGGGGCTCATGGTCGACGGCCGCTGGCAGGACGTCTGGTACGACACGAAGGCCTCGCAGGGCCGGTTCGTGCGCACCGAGGCGCAGTTCCGCAACTGGATCACGCCCGACGGCCGCGCGGGCCCCACCGGTGAAGGCGGCTTTCCCGCCGAGCGCGGCCGCTATCACCTCTACGTCTCGCTCGCGTGCCCGTGGGCGCACCGCGTGTTGATTTACCGCAAGCTCAAGGGCCTCGAGGAGCTCCTGCCGCTGTCGGCCGTGAACCTCTACATGGGCGCCGAGGGTTGGACGTTCGAGCCGGGCCCGAGCGTGATCCCGGACACCGTGAACCACGCGAAGCGCCTCTATGAGGTCTACACGATCGCGGACCCGCGCTATTCCGGACGCGTGACGATCCCGTTCATCTGGGACAAGGAGCGGCGCACGATCGTGTCGAACGAGTCGGCCGACATCGTCCGGATGCTCAACGACGCGTTCGACGGAATCACCGGCAACCGCCTCGACTTCTATCCCGCGGAGCACCGCAAAGAGATCGACGAGCTCAACGCGCTCATCTACCCGAACGTGAACAACGGCGTGTACCGCGCAGGCTTCGCGACCACGCAAGAGGCCTACGCGGAGGCCGCCACTGCGCTATTCGCCGCGCTCGACGAGCTCGACGCGCGGCTCGCCACGCAGCGTTATCTCACGGGGCCGCGCGTGACCGAAGCCGACTGGCGCTTCTTCACCACGCTCGCGCGCTTCGACGCCGTGTACTTCGGCCACTTCAAGTGCAACCGCCGCCGGATCGTCGACTATCCGAGCCTATGGGGCTACGTGCGCGACCTGTATCAGACACCGGGCGTAGCCGAGACGGTGAACATCGAGTACTACAAGCGCCACTATTACGGCAGCCACAAGACGATCAACCCGTACCTGATCGTGCCCATCGGGCCCGAGATCGACTTCGCGAAGCCGCACGACCGCGCACGCCTGTCGTAACACCGCCTCCCAACCTTCGGCTCTCGACTGCCTTCGCAGTACCGTCTACTCTGCGCCCGGGGGTGGGGACATTCACGCTTCCACGGCTTCACGACAACAATCACAAAAGGTGAACGCAATGGACATCAAAGATCTGCTGTTCTTCGACAAGATGATCATGCCGAAGGTCGTCACATTCCTCTATTGGATCGGCCTCTTCGGCTGCGTGATCGGCGGCCTCGTCACGATGTTCACGGTGTCGTTTTTCACGGGGCTCGCGATAATGATCGGCGGTGTGATCGTCGCGCGTCTCTACGGCGAAATGATCATGCTGTTCTTCAAGATGAACGAGGCGCTCCAGGAGATCCGCCACAAGCCGTAGTGCGGTCCCGCGCGGGCAGGCGGCGCGCGCGCGGCGGGAGCCGCCGCGCGCCGTAGGTTACTCCGCGCGCAAGACCCGCGCCGGGCTCACGCGCGAGGCCCGCAACGCCTGGCCCACCACGACGAGACCCGCCACTACGACGGTCGTGGCCAGGCTTGCCGCGAACGGCACGGGCGTGAGCGTGATCCGCGTGGAGAACACGCTCAGGTATTTCTGCGCCGCGTAGTAGGCGAACAGCCACGCGATCACGTTCGCCACGAGCACCGGCTTCGCGAACTGCAACAGCAACATCACGACGATCTGGCGCGCGTGCGCGCCCACGGACTTGCGCACGCCGATCTCGTGGAGCCGGCGGCTCGCGACCTGCACGGCCATGCTGAAGAGCCCCACGATCGAGATCGCGACCGCCACGAGCGCGAGCGCCGCCGACACCTGGTTCACGCGCGCGAAGTTGCGGTAATTCTCGTCGTACAGCTGGTCCATGAACTTGCGGCTGGCCGAGGTCTTCGGCGACAGCCGCTTCCACAACGCGTCGATCGCCGCGAGGCCGCCGGAGACGTCGCTCGCGGAGATCTGCACCAATTGATTCTGCAAGCCGGGGGTCATGAAGAACATGTTCGATTTCGCGCCCGCGCCGTTGAACCGCAGCGGCTTGTTCGCGACGACACCGATAATGTGCAGCGGCTGCGCCACGCTGTTGAACGCGCGCTGCGCGTTCGACGGGAAGTACACGTCCTGCTCCACCGCCGACTCGGGCGGCGAGAAGCCGATCTCTTCCGCGAGCGACGCGTCGATGACCACGTTGATGGGCTTGCCCGACGGCGGCCCCTGCGGCCGGACGTCCTCGCCGCGCGCGGGGTCGAACTCGCGCCCACCGAGCATCGTGTAGCCGAGAGTCTTGAAGTAGTCGTAGCCCACGGTATTCATGATCGCCGTGGCGCGCGCGACGCTCTCGTCCGGCGTGCGGCCGATCGGCGCCAAGCCGACGCCCTGCGACCAGGGCGACTGCTGCGTCTCGCTGACGCTCTTCACCTGTGGAATGCGCTTGAGCTCGTCCTGCAGCAACTTGTTGTCGACGCCGCTGTACTGCGCCGCGTTGGTGATCACGAGCACGGGATCGGCGTCGACGCCGAGGCCGCTGCGCTGGAGCTCGCGGTTTTGCGCGTACATCACGTACACGACGATCAACAAGAAGCTCGCGGCGGCGAACTGCGCGCCCACGAGCACCGTCGTGGCGAACCTCGGGCCTACCTTCGTGCGGCCGATCCGCAGCGCCTCGATCGGCGGCACGCGCGCGAGCACGAACGACGGATACGCGCCGCCGAGCAACGTGACGACGCCGAGCACGCCCAAGAGGAACAGCCAGAAGCCGCCGCTGTAGAGTCCCACGCCGAGATTGATGCCGACCGCGTTGCGGATCACGGGCGTGAGCAGCCGCACGGCGACCATGGCGACGACCGCGGCGATCGCGGTGAGCACCGCCGCCTCGGCGAGATACTGCGTCATCACGCGGCCGCGGTTCGCACCGACTGCCTTGCGCAGGCCCACCTCGCGCGCGCGCCGCGCGGCCTGCGCGGTCGCGAGGCTCGCGTAGTTCACGCAGGCGACCACGAGCACGAGCGCGGCGAGCGCGAGCAGCACGGTCGTGATCGACAGGCCGCTGCCGCCGAGCAGCTGGGCGTTCAGCTGTGACACCATGAGGCCGCCGAGCGGCACGGCGCCGACCGTGAGCGTGGCGAGATCGCGCTGCGCAACGGGCAGGTGGCGGTTGCCGAAGTCGCGGAACTGCGCGTCGAGCGTCACCGGCGTGAGCGGGCTCGAGGCCTTGGTCATCGCGAACGTCATGCAGCAATAGCCGCCGAGCCAGTTCTCCTGCTCGGGACGCGGCGGCTGCTGCTGCGGAGGCTGCGGCGCGGGCTGTCCTTGCCTCTCCGCCTGGCGCACGCGGGCCGCGAAGTTAATGCCGTCGAGCGTGTCCCACGACGACAGCACGTCGAACCGCACCGTCGCCGCGGCCGAATGGCCGAAGTACGACGGCTCGGGGATCTCGCCGATCACGCCCTTTACCGTCACGTCGAGCACACTGCCGAGGGTGATGGTGCGGCCGAGCACGTCGTCCGTGCCGAACAGCCGTTTCGCCGCGTCCTGCGTGATCACCACGCTGTTCGGGTCGCGCAACGCGTTCTTCGCGTCGCCCTTCACGAACGGCAGGTCGAAGATCTCGAGGAACGCCGCGTCGGCCCCCACGATGAACATGCGCTCGCTGACGTCGCCCGCGCTGACGCCGCCCTCGTTGCTCATCGTTTGCGTACGCGCGACGGCTTCGAGGTCCGTGAACTCGGCCTTGAGGTAGTCGGCGTAGAGGCGGTTCGTGGTCGGCGAGACGCCGGTCCTGACCGAACCGTTGAGGGCCTCGAGGTCGGCCGTGACGACGTAGGTGCGGTCCACGTTCGGAAAGTGCCGCTCGCTCTTGTCCCAGAAGGTCACGATGCCGTAGGCGATCACGAACGACGCGAGCCCGAGCGCGAGCGCGACGACGTTGACCGCGGCCGTGAGCGGCGCGCGGCGCAGGCTCCGCAGCGCGATCGTGAAATAGTGACCGAGCATGAGCTACCCCCAAGACGAGGGCCGGTGCTGCCCCCGATCCTTATAGATGCGCGAAACGGCCGGACGGATACACCGCCCGGCCGCCGCAGCGGGATTTTCTAGCGCGAGTACGAGATCCGGTAGATCACGTCGCCGTCGTCGTCGGCGAGGAGCAACGACCCATCGGTCACCTCGGTGATGCTGTTCGGCCGCGCCCAGGGCTTGCCGTCGGCCCCGATGAAGCCCGTGAGGAAGTCCACATACTCGCCCGTGGGCTTGCCGTCCTTGATCGGCACGCGGACCACCTTGTGGCCGGTGCGGCTCGCGCGGTTCCAGGAGCCGTGGAACACGGCGAACGCACTGCCGTTGTACTCGGCCGGAAACGCCGACTTACCCGTGCTCGCCGTATAGAAGGTGAAGCCGACCGCGGCCGAGTGGGCCTGGTAGAGCACGTCGGGCACGATGGCCTTGCCGGCGAGGTCCGGCCGCTCGCCCTTGCGCCGCGGGTCCTCGTGGTTGCCCATGTAGTACCAGGGCCAGCCGTAGTAGCCGCCCTCCTTCACGCGCGTGGAGTAGTCGGGCACGAGGTTGTCGCCGAGCGCGTCGCGCTCGTTGGTGGTGCACCAGAGATCGCCCGTGGACTGCATCGCGAGCGCAACGCAGTTGCGGATGCCGGTCGCGAAGATCTTGCCCTTGCCCGGCGAGGCGACGTCGAACACGAAGACGTCGGCGCGGTTCGCCTCGTTGCCCCAGGCGGCGCCGACCGGCTTATCGGCCTCCCAGGCCTTGACCTCGTCCGCGGTCTTCTTGCCCATGTCGTCGGCGACGTTCGACAACGAGCCCACCGCCACGTACATCTTCCGGCCGTCCGGCGAGAACACGAGGTCGCGCGTGGAGTGGCCCATCTCGCTCGGCGCGAGCTGCGGGACGAGCACTTCGGGCGCGCCGGTCGCCTTCGCGTCACCCGGCTTGTAAGCGTAACGTAGGACGCGGTTGACCTCCGTCACGTACAGCCACTGCGGCTGCGCGCCGGCCGGATAGAACTGCATGCCGTACGGCCCCTTCAAGCCTTCCGCGTAGGTCGACGCAACGGTGGCGGTGGCTCCGTCCGCCGACGGATGCAGAATCTTGATGCGGCCTTGCGCCGTCTCGGTGACGAAGATGTCGCCGTTCGGTGCGACGCGCATCGTGCGCGGTCCGTCGACGTCGCGCGTGAACACGTCCACCTTGAATCCCGGCGGAACCGCGAGCTTCGCGTCGGCGGGCTTCGGCGCGACGCGCGGGAAGTCCGCGGCCGACTGCGTGGCGAACGGCGCGGGCAACGCGGCGACGTCGATGCGGTGGGTCTTGCCGGGCGCGTCGTCCTTCCAGTCCTGCGCGCCGGCGACCAGCGGAGCGATGAGCACGAGCGTTGCGATCGTGAAGCGGCGAGTCGACATGGTTCGTCCCTCGTGGTGGACGCCTGGGCTGGCGTGTGGCGGATGATTTTGGCACAACGCCCGGCGCGCGCGGGAACTTTTCAAGCGGCTCGGCCGAAGGGGGCACCGGCGACAGTCCGTAACAGTTGCTTACGGCAAACGCGCCGCCGCGTCGATAACGTTCGTTCGTCCCAGGCAGCGCGGGAACCTTTTGCCCCGCTTCGTCGAAGGTAAACAACACAACGCAAACGGGCGGCGTCACGCTCGACAAGGAGGCTTACAAGTGGGCCAGGGGAATGCTTTTGCCCGTATTTTTACGATGCTGGCGGCATGCGCCGCCGCCGGCTGCGATCACTCGAGCAGCGACGACGCCGACAACGGCGCGAGACCCGTCCTTGCCGCGTTCAACGCCGTTCCCGATCTGCAAGACGTCACGTTCCTCCGCGAAGAAGAGGTCTGGTCCAGCATCGCTTACGGCGTCGGCACGGACTTCCGCAGCGTCGACGCGGATCAGTACGACGTGAAATTCGACTCGCGGTTGCCCGGAGACGAGACGACGTCGTGCTCGGGCGACCTGGACCGCGACGGCGTGAAGGACACGAACGAGTGCACGCGCCTGGTGAGTCAGTCGATCAACGTGCTCAAGGATCACGAGTACGTCGTGGCGCTCGTCGGCCGCTACGGGGCCGCGTCGATCAAAGTGTACGACGACGCCGTCCATACATTCGATTCGCGCACCGACGACGGCGACGGCGCGGACCTGAACGCGCAGGTGCAGTTCTTCAACTGGTCGGCGCAACTCGGCACCTTCGACGTCTACCTCGAGCCGCCGGGCACGAACCTCTCCGCTACGCAGGTGAAGGCGGCGCTCGCGCCCGGCAACGAATACCTCGGCTTCGCGGACGAGGGGTCGTATGTGCTCACGCTCAGCGCGGTCGCGAACCCGAACGCGCCGATCTACACATCGGAGACCTTCAAGATCGACAAGCGCACGCGCGTGGCGCTCGCGATCCTCGATGGAACGAGCGACAGCACTTCGGCAGTCAAGGTGGCGCGCTTCCGCGACCAAGGCGGCGACCTGTTCGACCGGCGCGTGAAGACGTTGATGCGCGTCGCGCACGTGGCGCCGGACGCCGGCAACCTCGACGTGTTCGCCGAGGAGGACTACACGGCGCCGTTGTTCGCAAATCTCACCTTGAAGCAGAGCACGCCGTACATCGAGATCCCTCCCACGGTGGGCAGCGAGCTCGAGCTCGACATCACTCCGGCGGGCAACGTGGGCGTGCTGCTCACGCGCGAGCAAGCGTCGCTCACCAAGGGCGAGCGCGCCACATTCTTCCTCGTGAAGTCGTCGAATGGAGGGGTCGACGGATTCAAAGCCTCCGATACGGCGCGGCGCCTCGCGCCGTACGCGCAGCTGCGCCTCGTGAGCAGCGTTACACAGAGCCTCGACTTCTACGTGATTCCGCACGGCAACAACGTCTTCACCTCCGGGGTGACGCAAACGCTATCGAGCGCGTCGGTCGGTTCGTCGCAAACATTCGAGCCAGGGACCTACGACGTCGTGATTGCACGCGCGGGGACCGACACGTTCGTGTTCGGGCCGCGCGAGGTGCAGATGGCGGCCGACGGGATCTACACGGTCGTCGCCGTGCCGACGGTGCAGACCACGAGGGCGGACGTGCTGCTGCTCGACGACTTCACGCTGTAGATCGATCGATGCGCACGACACCCAAGACTCTGCCGTCGCACGCGCGTCGCGCCGTGCTCGCTGTCGCAGCGCTCGGCGGCCTCGCCGCGGCCAGCTCCGCGGCTCCCACGGAACCGGATAGCGGGCTCCGCTCGCGCCTCTACGTGGGACTAGCGGTCGCCGCGCTCGACTTCGACGACGCATACAAGGGCCTGAAGCTCGCGGACTCCTCAGCCGGCATCGGTGTTTACGGCGGCCTGCGCCTGCGCGACCGGCTGTCGCTCGAGCTCTCCTACGACGCGTTCGACGCGATCGACCTCCACGACGTCGCCGGCAGCGGCATCGTGCGGCTCGACATCGAGACCGAGCGGCGCACGACGGCGCTCAGCGTGCTGCGCGAGATCTCGTTCAAGGAGCTGTTCGATTGGCGGCGCGACTGGCGCGTCTACGGCACCGTCGGCGTCTACGACAGCGAGCTGCGCCGCACGATCACGATGCTCGGATCGAACGCGCGGACGTCCGCGGACGACGGCGACACGGGGTTGCTGTTGGGTGCCGGCGTGCTGTACGGAGTGGGCCGCGTCGAGCTGCGCGGCTACGTCCTGCGCGGCGGCGACGCGCGCGAGGCGGGCGCGGCCGTGCAGTTCAAGTTCTGAAGGCGTTTCTTCGGATCAATTTGCGGACGGTATGACCTGCCCCAAGCTACCCGTCGAGGAAGCGTACGACGCGGGCGCTTAGCGTGGACGCGCGGAGTGCGCGCGTCAGAGCCGCCCGGCGCGATAGTCGGCAAACGCCTGGTGAATCTCCTCGGCCGTGTTCATCACGAACGGACCGTAGCGCGCGACGGGCTCGTTGAGCGGCCGGCCCGCGACCACGATGAGCCGCGCGCCCTGCACGCCCGCGATCACGGGCAGCTGCGCGCCATGCGTCGTGAGCGCGATCTCGCCGCGCTGGATGCCCGTGGACGCCGCGCCGATCTTCGCGTCGCCCTGATAGACGTACGCGAACGCGTTATGGCCCTCGGGCAAAATCGCGGTATACGCCGCGCCCGGCTCCAAGTGCAGGTCGAAGTACAGGGGCTCGGTGGCGACGTCTGTCACGGGGCCGGCAACGCCGTTCACCGTGCCGACGAGCACCCTCGCGCGCGCGCCCGGCCCGAGCTCGACCTCCGGGACCTGGTCGCCCTGGATGTCCTGATAGCGCGGTTTCGTGAGCTTGTCCTTCGCGGGCAGATTCACCCAGAGCTGGAAGCCCCACATCAGGCCTTCCGCCTGCTCGGGAAACTCCGAGTGCACGATGCCTTTGCCGGCCGTCATCCACTGCACGCTGCCTGGGCCGAGCAAGCCTGTGTTGCCCTGGTTGTCGCCGTGCCGCATGCGGCCCGCGAGCATGTAGGTCACGGTCTCGAAGCCGCGGTGCGGATGATCGGGGAAGCCGGCGACGTAGTCGTTGGGGTTATCGGAGCGGAACTCGTCGAGCAGCAGGAAGGGATCGAACGAATCGAGCATGCCCGTGCCGATCACGCGCGTCATGTTCACGCCGGCGCCGTCGGTCGTCGGTTGGCCGCGGACTTTGCGCGCGACTTCGCGGACGGTCGCGGTCGGCCGTGGGGCGGGATTCGGGGTGGCCATCGTTCTCTCCTCGGTTGGCCTGCGGAAAATGGGGACAGGCTGCTTTTTTTCCAAGGTGCCACCGAGGGCGCGGGAAAATAGGGACAGGTTGCTTTTTCGTCCGAGCGAATCGCAGCTGACCGTGTATCGACGAAAAAGTAACCAGTCCCTATTTTCCCGCGACAGCAGCTACGATTTTGGCGATGCGGCGCGAGCGGGTGTCGGGTTTCTTGGCGTCTAGGACGGAGTTGACGTGCTCGCGGCGTAGCGACGGTCGCAGCGCTTCCCATGCGGCCGACGCGCGCGCTCCTTTCAGCGCCTGCGCGAGGTCGTCCGGCACGACGTCCGCGGGCAGCGGCTCGTCGTCGAGCTCGATGGTCACGGTTACGCGCGCGGGAGCCGTCACGCCGGCCGCGGCGAGCGTCGCCTTGTGCACGCCGAGATGGAAGATGCCGCCGTACATCATGAGCGAGCTGCGATACGCCGCGCCGTTGACGGTGCCGCGCACGCGCGCCGCGTGCCGCAGTCCGGCGTCGCGCGCCGACTGGAGTATCCAGAAAAGAGCGATGTTGGAGAGATTGGCATCGGCGTAGCCGCCGCCGATGTTTGTGTGACAGCCGCTGAACCAAACTTCTTCGATCTGAGTCGATGCCGTCGCAGGCGCGTCCCAAAACGAGGGCTCAAAACGTTGCCGTTCTTCGTCCAGCGCCAAGGCGTGGGCGACGCGCTTGACGTTGCCCGGGTTGATACGATGAAAGTTGCCGAGGGTCCGGCCGAAGGCCAGCGCGCCCACGGTGTCCCAGACGCCGACAAAATCGATCATTGTATCGATCGTACCGTAGCGAGCTTTGTCGACGAGTCTCCCGTCCATGTAGGCGTCGTAGATTTCTAGTAGCTCTTCTTCCTTCAAAGCGCGCGGTTGTTGCGGCATACCGGCGAGATCGATGAAGCCGGCGAGACTTCGGATCGCGAAGGCGCCGCGGCTGAAGCCGAAACCGTAAATGCGATCGCCCTGGTGGTAGCGTTCCGCGAGGCAACGATAGGCGTCGCGAATGCGTTCCGAGGTGCCGGTGCCCGTTGCACCCTCGAGAATATGGGTTTCCACCGTACCGCTCGTGCCAATTCCGGCCAGATAAATCACTTCACCTTCGACACCAGTGAAAAGAATTTTCGGTTTTATCGGCGCGATGGAGCCGTAATAAAAATCTGTGGCTAGTGGCGTGTTTGCGAGCGCTTCCCACGTGCGCACGATGTTAGACGGCGCAGCGGTTTCTGCGGCTGTGACCGGGTCCCGGTCTTTCTGTCCGGGTTGGTTCCACGTCCCATCAATGCAAACGATCCAGGTTTTCGGCATAAAATTCTCCCGCGCGCAGCGCGCCAAAAAAACGGATAGATGGAGCGAAGTTTTTCGGGAATGTTAACACAAGATAGACGAGCTGTGGAGAAAAATGCCAAGACCGAACCGCCTTCGAGATGCGCCGCAGACCCAAACGTGGCTGCGGGCGTTTAGTAAATGAATCTTGGAGATGAATAAGATTTTAGGAAACGCCCGCGGCAAAAGTGTCGCACTGTTTCAAATCGCCGGTCTGAATACCGCGGCGAAACCAGCTCACGCGCTGCTGCGCGCTGCCGTGGCGGTGGCGCTGCGCTGCGGTCGGCCGGAGGATGCCGTGGTGGCGGCCGGCATGCTACCGGACGGTTCCGACAAGCTGCAGCTGCTGCTCGTCGCAGGCATCGCCGAAGCGCTGCAGCGCGCCTGGTGAGCCGGGGCAACGGCTCCGCGCTTCCTTGCCGACGGCGCCTTTGCGATGATCGGCGGCATGCTCCGACACGGT
>Ga0137409_10000181_pt1 | contig 63506 bp, 45 predicted proteins | sample CZODoug1_16funga_FD_122059 | JGI IMG/M metagenome (GOLD analysis project Ga0137409, IMG submission 122059) | Vadose zone soil fungal communities from Angelo Coast Range Reserve, California, USA - CZODoug1_16fungal (Hybrid Assembly) | ecosystem: Environmental > Terrestrial > Soil > Vadose zone... | reverse complement strand
GTGCGGATCGTGCGAAAGAATCTCGCCGTCATCGATCGGGCGATCGCCGAAGCGCGCATGGCGCTGCGCAGCGACCCCGGCAACGCGTACCTGAACCTCCATCTCGCCGACACGATGCGGCGCAAGGTGGAATTGCTGCGGCGTGTGAACGAGATCGCCGCGGCACGGTCCTAGGAGGACAACGAACATGGTTGCAACGCTGGCCGCCGCGATGCTGGTCGCACTGGGGGGGGCATCGCAAAGACAAACCGATACGACGTTCGCCGTGCCGGCCGGCGCGAGCCTCTCGGTCAACAATTTCGGGGGCGGGATCACGATCCACGGCTGGAGCGAGAATCGCGTCAAGGTGCATGCCGAACAGGGGCGCCGCGGACGCGTCGAAGTCTCGCTGGTCGGCAACACCGTGGTGATCAAAGCGAGCAGCCGCGAAGGCGCGCCTTCCGTGATCGACTTCGACATCACGGTGCCCCAAGCCATGGGGCTTACCCTCAGCGGCACGTACGCGGACATCAATGTCGACGGGATGCAGGGGTCGATCAGCGCCGAAACCGTGAACGGCGAAGTCAACGTGCGCGGCGGCAAAGGCAACATCACGCTGCACTCGATCCAGGGGAGCGTGACACTCGCGGACGCATCGGGCCGTATCGAGGTGAACTCCGTCAACGAAAACATCGAGCTGACGAACGTCAGTGGCGAGATCAAAGTCGAAACCACGAACGGCGAGATCATGCTCACCGCAATCCAGTCGGCGAGCGTCGACGCGGGCACGATCAACGGGGATGTGTTGTACCAGGGTACCGTGACCGACGGCGGGTCCTACAGCTTTGGATCGCACAACGGCGACATCACGGTCTCCATTCCGGAGCGCTCCAACGTCACGATCACGGCCGCGACGGCGAACGGCGACATCGACGCCAGCTTCCCGCTCCCCATGACCAGCACGACGGGCAAGCATCGCAAGACGTTCAAGATCGGGTCGGGGAGCGCGCGGATGGAGCTGGAGTCGTTCCAGGGGGACATCAACATGCGCCGTCCGCAGGAGCTGCAGGATCGGCTCGATCGCAAACGCAACCACGATGAGCACGACAACGACAACGACAACGACAACGATTGGGACTCGACCTTCAGCTTCGATGCGAGCAGCGTGAGCGCGTACGCCACCAAATACGCCGCAGCGTATGCACCCAAGTACGCCGCGCAATACGCGCCCAGATACGCGCGCCAGTACGCGAGGACCTACAGCCGGCAGTACAAGAATGCCTACCGGCGAACCCATGATGCGAACGAGTGACTGGAGGCATGATGCGTAGTCTCGTGATTGCCGCTTTCCTCTGCGTGGCAACGCTCGCTGTTGCCGCAGGACAGGACTTCAACTGGCATGGCCGCATCGCCGCCGGCAAGCGGCTGGAAGTGAAGGGTGTGAACGGCGATGTGCGGGCTGTGCTGGCGAGTGGGGCCGAGGCAGTCGTCAACGCGACGAAGCACTCGCGGCGCTCCGATCCCGACGAGGTGAAGATCGAGGTCGTCGAGACCGACGAGGGCACCACGATCTGCGCCGTCTATCCGACGCCGCCCCGCGCCCGCCAGGAGAACAGCTGCGAACCCGGTGACCACTGGCGTTCCAGCACCGAGAACAACGACGTGACGGTGGACTTCGAGGTGCAGGTGCCCGCGGGCATCGAGTTCAACGGCCAGACGGTCAATGGTCAGATGTCGGCGGAAGGGCTGAAGGGCGACGTGCGGGCGAGCAGCGTGAACGGCAGCGTGCGCGTCAGCACGACCGGCCTCGCCGAGGCGTCGACCGTGAACGGGTCGGTCTACGCCGAGATGGGCCGCGCGAACTGGGACAACGAGCTGGAGTTCAGCACCGTGAACGGTGGGATCACCCTGGTTCTTCCCGGCAAGCTCGACACCGAAATTAGCGCCACCACGGTCAACGGCGATATCGAGACCGACTGGCCGCTCACGATCTCCGGACGCTTCAGTCACCGCCGGGTGCGGGGCACGATCGGCGCGGGCGGGCGGTCGCTGAATCTGAGCACGGTGAATGGGGAGATACGGCTCAAGAAGGGCACGTAATCGTACCGTGTTGCGGTCGTTGGATACCTAACCGATAAGCATCCAGCCTCACCTTGACCCCCTCGCGACTCGAGGGGGTTTTTGGTGTTGCGGGACATTCTCGCCCGCACCAGGCAGATCGAGGACCTGCACGATCTCTTCCGCGTGCTCGGCTACGAGCTGGCGTGGGAGAACGTGCCGGCCGCAGCCTGGCTCGGTGAAGCAGCATCACATGCCGCAGGGATAACGCGCGCCGCGCTCATCGCGCGGTACGGCGCGTTTCGGGTCTTCGCGGTCGAGGCATTGAATCCCGAAGACGCCGCACGAGCAACCGCTCGACGCCTTGCTGCGGGTGCCGAGCGTGGGCTGGCGTGCGCGCTTGGTGGTCAACCGCTGCGGCTGATCTGCGCCGCGGGACCGGTGGGCGTGCGACTGGCGTCGATTTCCCTCCCCAGTCCGACGGGCTCGGCATTGGCGACCCTGGAGCGGCTGGCGCCCGCGAAGGGGGAGTCAGCGCTCGCGCTCTCATTACGGATCGGAGAGGTCCTCGCGAGCGAGGGAGTCACGCCGCGCTTCTTCCGAGCATTTCGGAGCACGTTGGATCGGATGACTGAGCGGTTGCACACGCCACGCTCGCGCCTCGATCGTCACACCCTGACGCTTACCGCGCTGACGCGCGTCCTCTTCCTCTATTTCATCCAGTCCAAGGGCTGGCTGAACGGCGACACGCGCTACGTCGCGCGGCTGCTCGACCGCGCGCTCTCCACCCGCCGCCACTTTCATCGCTCGTTTCTCCACGCGCTGTGCTTTGGCGCCTTGAACCGTCCGGCCGCTGCCCGGAGCTTCGCGGCGCGCGCGCTGGGTAATGTCCCCTTCCTCAACGGCGGCCTGTTCGAGCCGTCGCCCCTCGAGCGGGAGCATGGGCCCGCGGTATGGGGCAACGCCGATTGGCGCGACGCCTTCGACGACCTGTTCGAACGTTTCCACTTCTCCGTCCGCGAGCACGATGCCGGCGACTTCGTCGCGCCCGACATGCTGGGCCGCGTGTTCGAGGGCGTCATGGACCCCGACGAGCGCCGCAGCAGCGGCAGCTACTACACGCCCGCGTCGCTGGTGCGCGAGCTCGTGCGCGCTGCGCTCGAAGCGCTGCTGACTCAAGCGTTCGGACTGTCGCCGCGCACCGCCGCGCAGTGGGTACACGACGGCGTTGCTCCGCGCCCGGTGCCTCCCCCCGATCTGCGCGGGCTGACTGTGCTGGATCCCGCCGCGGGATCTGGCGCCTTCTTGCTGGGAGCGCTCGACGAGCTGGTCCGACTCCGGCAAGCGGCCGGGGACGGTCCGGCCCTGACGGTAAAGCGCGACGTGCTCGCCCACTCGCTGTTTGGCGTCGATCTCACGCCCACCGCCGTACGGCTGACCGAGCTGCGACTGTGGCTGGCCCTGGTGGCCGACGAGGACAGCGCCGACCTCGCGTCGATCGCCCCCTTGCCGAACCTGAATGGGCACGTGCGGCAGGGAGATGCGCTGCTCGATCCGCTGATGCTGGCCGCCTCGCTTGGCGGGCGCGCGATCCGTGCCGGAGCCGCCGCAGCACGACGCCTCGCTGCGGCACGGCGCACCCATTTTCCGCTCACAGGTCCGGAGAAGCGCGCCGCGCAGGAGGAGCTCAATCGCTCCGAGGCGGCGCTGGCCAGGAGTCTGTTGGACGAAGGTCGCGCCGCCCTGGAGACGGCGATCGCTGAGCTGCTCGGTGACGCGCGCAATCGCGACTTGTTCGGGCGCCGGCGCGGCCTCGAGCAGCAGCAGCGCCTGCGGCTGGTGCGGCTGCGGCAGAGCTTGCGCGAACTGCGCGGCGCGCAGCGTAAGCTGCGGCGTGAAGGCGGCGCTCCGTTCTTCGCCTTTGAGTCGCACTTCGCGGACGTGATGCTGCGCGGCGGGTTCGACCTCGTGACGGGGAACCCGCCGTGGGTCCGCGCCGAACGGCTCGCGCCGCGGGTCCGCGAGACACTCGCTGCCCGCTATTCGTGCTGGCGGCCTCCGCCAGTGCGGGGCTTCGCCCATCTCCCCGACCTTGCCGTCGCGTTCACCGAGCGCGCTCTCGAGTTGGTGCGGCCTGGCGGCGTTGTCGCGCTGCTCGTTCCCGCCAAACTCGCGACCAGCGGTTACGCCGAGGCGTTGCGCCAGCGGCTCGCGAACGGCGCGCGGGTCGAGCGGGCCGTGCCGTTGGGCGAGCTCGTCGCGCAGACGTTTGGCGCCGCGGTGTACCCGATGGCACTGGTGGCGGCACGCGCCGAACCGACCGGGACCGAGCTGACTGGCACCGCATTGGGTCCAAAGCCCGCCGCGCCCGTGATACCACAGCGGCAGCTCCAGAGCGACGGGGGGGGTCCCTGGATTCTCCTCGCAGGTGCGGAACGCATCCGCCGGCGTCTGCGGGCCGCCTTTCCGACGGTTGCCGATCGCTGGGCGCCGCAGCTCGGCGTCAAAACGGGAGCCGACGACCTCTTTCTCGTCGATCGCCAATGCGCCGGCGCGAGACCAGCGATCCGTGGCCGCGACATCGTCGCATGGCGTTGCAAGCCGGGCCGATACCTCCTGTGGACACACGGCGCAGACGGGGCACCCTTCGACCGCCTGCCTCGCGAGCTCACCGAGCGTCTATCCGGTCACGAAGACCGGCTACGGCGCCGGGCCGATTATCGAGGTGGCCCGCCCTGGCAGTTGTTTCGCACGGGTCTCGCGTTCGCCACCCATCGCGTCATCTGGCCCGACCTCGGCCGCCGTTTGAGCGCGGCCCTACCAGCGCCTGACGGCGTGCCCCTCAACACCGTGTACGGCATTGCGACGCGCGATGCCGCCGATGCCGCAGCGCTCGCCGCCTTGTTCAACTCCTGCTGGCTCACAGCCCTTGCGCGGCTGGTGGCCGATCCCGCGCGGGGCGGCTTTCGCCGCTTCAACGCACGTGTGGTGCGCGGTTTGCCGGTGCCGGCAGCCGGCTCCGCGGTGTGGGCAGAGCTGGCGCGCCGCGGTCAACGCTGTGAGTCCGCTGACGATCTCATCGCCGATGCGTTCGAACTCGATGGCGCCGACCGCCGCGCGCTGGCCGCGGATTCTCTCTGAGCACCTCGTCCCGGTCCCGGAGCCCTTCGCCGTGGCTCTGCGGCCGGCGGGGGAAGCGCCGCCGCGCGACGTCGTCGGCAGTGCGGCGCGGGCGCTGCTCGACGGGACTCAGGTGGCGCCAATCCCGTGGCCGGCTTGGCTCGCCCCGCATCAAGTCCCCGCCGCCGAGCGGCTGACCGCGATCATCGCGCGCTACGGCGGGGCGCTCCTCGCTGACGCGGTGGGACTGGGCAAGTCGTACGTCGCGCTGGCTGTCGCACTCGCTCGACAAGAACCCTTCACGCTTGTCGTCCCCGCCGTGCTCGTTTCGCAATGGCGCGACTTGCTGAATCGATTTGGCCAGCACGAAGTGCCAATCATCACGCATGAGTCGTTGAGCAAACACCCTTACCGTCCTTTACCGTCCTCTACCGTCTCCTACCGTCTCTTTGTTGTCGACGAGGCCCATCGATTCAGGAATCCAGACACGAACCGCTATCGAGCGTTGGCCCGCCTCGTGGTTGGCAGCCGCGTCCTGCTCGTCACCGCGACACCGGTGCACAACAGCGTCGCCGATCTCCTGCACCTCCTCCGGCTGTTTCTTCGGGACCACGCACTCGCGGCGCTGGGTGTTCCGTCCTTGCGGAACGCGGCGTCGCGCGAGGCCGATCGCTCCCTGGCACAGGCCGCGGTCGCGCGCGTGATTGTCGCGCGTTCGCGCGAGCGCGTGCAACACGGCTATGACGGCGGACCGGTCAGCATGGTGTTCCCGCGATCGACCACCGAAACACTGCGCGCCGGTCCGGCGCCCGAGGCGTTGCTCGCTGAGCTCGCCGCCGGCGTGACGCGACTACGCGCCGGAGGCGGCGCGGCACCGTTGCTGCGCCTGATGTTGCTGCGCCGTCTCGGATCGAGCCTCTCCGCATTTCGCGCCGCGCTGATTCGCCACGAGGCCTATCTCGATCTCGCGGCTCGTGCGGCAACCGAAGGGCGCGCCCTGACGCCGCGAGAATTTCAGCGCTGCTTCCCTCGCGCGGCGGAGTCCGACATTCAGCTCGTTCTCTTTCCACTGCTCCTCGACCGTCCTGCGTCGAACGCTGCGTCCTTCGCCGACGACCGTCGCGTCCTCGACCGGCTGCGTGAGCTGCTCAAACGCGCGCCTCCAGCTGACCCCAAAGCCGACGCGCTGGACCAGCTGCTGACCGCGCGGCCCGCCAAGACGATCGTCTTCACGGATGCTCAGCCCACGGCTCGCTACCTGATGCAACGGTTTCGCCACCGGCGGGTCGCGGCGGTGTTTGGGCACGTCGGACGATTTGCCGCGGGAGACACCTCTCGCCAGGACGTGCTCCGAACCTTCGCGCCCCGTGCGCAGGGGGCCGCCCTGCCGCCCGCTGCCCTCGAGACCGACGTCCTAATAGCCACCGACCTCCTGAGCGAAGGGCTCAACCTGCAGGATGCCGAACGCGTGGTGCACTACGACCTTCCCTGGAGTCCGGCGCGCCTGGCGCAGCGCGTCGGCCGCATCGATCGGCTCGGCTCATCGCACAGCACGATCACGACCGTCACCTTCCTGCCCCCGGCGCCACTGGCGGCTGCGCTCGCAATCGAAGAGCGCCTGGCGACGAAGGCCGGCGCGCAGCAGCTCGCGGGAACCGACGGCCGGCTGGATTGGTGCGATCAGCTCGCCATGCTTGCCACACCACACGGCGTCGCGCCGGCAGGATCGTGCGCGGCGGTCAGCGGAGAACCGGGCGCCGTGCTTGTCGTGCGCATTGCGAACCTGGTCGAGGCGATCGTGGTCGCAGGCGGTGTCGCCCGCACGAGTCCCGCTGCCGCCACACGGATGCTGGCGGCCGCGGCCAGTGCAGCGTCCGTCTCGCTCGATCGCGAACTGGTGCTCGAGGCAATCGACGTCGCGGTGCCGCTCATCCGGTCACGCCTGGCAGCGGTTCAAGACGCGCGTTGGCGTGCGACCGACCGCGACCGCTTTGCGCGCCGCCTCATTCCGTGGGTCTTGTCGGCTGCCCGGCGCGCTGCCCGACGCGGCGATGGCGAGCAGCTCGGCACGCTCGATGCGCTGGTGTCACGGCTCGCCTTGGGGATGACGGCAGGTGAAGAGTTCTTGCTGGAGGACTTGCTGTCGCGTCGCGAGCCGCTCGTGATAACCGACCTGCTGTCGTGGCACCAGCACCTGCCGCCGGCGCAGCCGGGCGAATGCTCCACAACGGTCGAGCTCGTCGCCGCGGTGATATCCGTCCCTGTCTAGCTCGCTGTAGATTCTCGGGTGTGACTCTCAACACTTTCCTCTTCGATCTCGATGGCACGATCATCGACTCCATCGAGCTGATCCTCCGCTCCTACCGCCACACGATGGCGCTGCACCGCAGTGACGAGCCCATGCCCCCCGACGACCTGTGGATCAAAGGCCTCGGCACGCCGCTGTGGGCCCAGTTCGGCGAGATCACGGATGATAAGGAAGAGATCGAGGCGATGGTCCAGACCTACCGGACCTACAACCTCGCGCACCACGACGCGCTCGTAAAACCGTATGAAGGCGTCGTCGACGAGATCCGGCGACTGAAGGAACACGGCAAAAAACTCGGCCTCGTCACCAGCAAGTTGCGCGACGGCGCGATGCGCGGGCTGCGCGTTTCGGGACTCGATCAGGCGTTCGATCTCGTGCTCGGCTGCGACGACGTGACGCACTCCAAACCGCATCCGGAGCCGGTCCTGAAAGCCGTCGAAAAATTGGGCGTCAGCAAGGAGAGCACCGTGTTCATCGGCGACTCCCGGCACGACATGGAGAGCGGCCGCGCCGCCGGCGTGAAGATCGCAGCGGTGTTGTGGGGCCCATTCGACCGCGCCCATCTCGAGGATCTGTCGCCCGATTACTGGCTGGAGAAACCCCGCGACTTGCGCGAGCTTTACGAGCCATGAGCCCTAAATTCGTCCCCTTCGAGCTGGAACGCTGGCAGAGCACCTGGGAAAACCGGGTGCGCTTCAACCTCTCGGAATCCGGCGTGCACCCGCTGACCATCCAGGAGCTGCTCGGCCTCGCCGGCGCCTCCGCCGTCCCGCTGCTCGACGTGCGCCTCGGCTACGCGCAGTCCAACGGCACCGACCTGCTGCGCGAGCGCATCGCGGCGCTCTATCCCGGCTCCTCGCCCGACCAGGTGCTCGTCACCACCGGCAGCTCCGAGGCGAACTTCGTCACCTGCTGGCGGCTGCTCGAGCCCGGCGACAAAGTCGCGGTGATGATGCCGAACTACCTGCAGACGTGGGGCCTCGGCCAGAATTTCGGCGCCCAGGTTCGGCCCTTCGAGCTCCATGAGAAAGAAGGGTGGGAGCCCTACGCCGAGGAGATTCGCGCCGCGATCGCGCCGGGCACCAAGCTCGTCGTCGTCACCAACCCGCATAACCCCACCGGCCACGTCCTCAGCGACGCGTCCCGCAAGGTGATTCTGGAGCGCGCGGCGGAAGTGCGCGCCTGGATCCTCGCCGACGAGGTCTATCAGGGCGCCGAGCGCGACGGAAAAACGACGCAGAGCTTCTGGGGCTCGGGATACGACAAGGTCATCATCGTCAACGGCCTGTCGAAGGCGTACGGCCTGCCCGGACTGCGCATCGGCTGGATCGTCGCGCAGCCGGCCTTCAGCCAGGAAGCGTGGACGCGTCACGACTACACGACGATCGGCCCCTCCGGCGCGTCGGATCATCTCGCCGCGATCGCGCTCGATCCGCTGGTGCGCGAGAAACTCATCGAGCGCACCCGCCGCATTTTGCACGCGAATTATCCGGTGATGGAGGCGTGGCTCAAGACGTTCGGTGACACCTTCACCTGGCATCCGCCCCACGCCGGCGCGATCTGCTGGGCGCGCTACCGCGGCGCGATCCCGGCCCTCGAAGTCGTCGAGAAGCTGCGCGCGCAGCACAGCGTGCTGCTCTGCCCCGGCGATCACTTTGGCATGCCCGGATTCCTGCGGTTCGGCTTCGGCGGCGAGCTGCAGCACTTCCAGGAAGCATTGGCCGAGACGGAGCGGGGCCTGCGGAGACTGTTCTCCGACTGATTATGACGACATCGACCCTGATTCGTGCACCGCAGGACAACAGTGAAGTCGGAGCGGTCCAGCTGGCTGGGCCCGAGGAAGTGCGCGCGGCGCTCGACGCCAGCGTCGCCGCGGCCCGCGCCAGTCGCGAGATGCCCGCCTACGCGCGGGCGGTGGCGTTACGGAAAGTCGCCGACGGGCTGGAGGCGGCGCGCAGCGACATGGCGCGCACCCTCGCGCTCGAGGCGGGCAAGCCGATCTCGCAGGCCCGCATCGAGCTCGATCGCGCGATCTTCGTGTTCCGCGACGCCGCCGAGGAAGCCACGCGCATCGGTGGTGAAGTGCTGCCGGCCGACGTCGTGCCGGCGGGCACGGGTCGGATCGCCATCACGCGCCGCTTCCCGCTGTCGCCGGTCGTCGGGATCACGCCGTTCAACTTCCCGGTGCTGCTTGCGGCCCATAAGATCGCCCCCGCCATGGCGTGCGGCGCCACGATCACCCTGAAGCCGCCGCCCCAGGATCCGCTCACGACGCTGCGCCTCGGCGATCTCGTCAAAGCCTCGGGCTACCCGGATGGCGCGGTCAACATCGTTCCCTGTTCGGTGGAGGTCGCGCAAATCCTGATCGAGGATCCGCGCGTCCGCGTGATCACGTTCACCGGCAGCGCGAAAGCCGGCTGGGCGATCCGCGCGAAAGCCGGCAGCAAGCGGGTGCTGCTGGAGCTGGGCGGCAACGCGGCGGTGATCGTCGAGCCGGACGCCGACCTCACATGGGCCGCGTCGCGCTGCGCCGTCGGCGGCTTCACCTACGCCGGCCAGTCGTGCATCTCGACCCAGCGTATCTACGTCCACGAATCTGTTTATACGCCGTTCCTCGACGCTTTTACTCGACGGGTTCAGCAGTTAAAGGTCGGGAATGTGCTCGACGACCAGACCGATGTCGGGCCGATGATCTCGCTCGACGCGGCCGAGCGGGTGGAGCGCTGGATCGCGGAAGCGGTGGCGGGTGGCGCGAAGGTGGAGTTGGGCGGCAAGCGCAGAGGTGTGTATTTGGAGCCGACCGTCCTGACTCACACGACCGCCGAGATGAAGGTGAACTGCGAGGAGGTGTTCGCGCCGCTCGTGACGGTCACGCCGTATAAGTCGCTGAACGACGCGATCGCGTGGGCGAACGCTTCCCCTTATGGATTACAGGCGGGCGTGTTCACGACCAATCTGCAGACGATGTTCAAGCTTCACGCCGAGCTCGACGTCGGCGCCGTCAACGGCAACGACATTCCCGGATTCCGGGTCGACCGCCTGCCCTACGGCGGCGCCAAGGCATCAGGCCTCGGTCGTGAGGGCGTGCGCTACGCAATCGAAGAGATGACGGAGCGGCGGGTACTGACCCTGAAGCTCGATTAGACGACCGCCCGCAGCAGCAGGTAGGTGAGCCCGCCGATTCCCGCCGCCGCCGGGATCGTCAGCACCCACGCCCAGACAATGCGCTGAGCCACGCCCCACCGCACCGCCGAGATGCGGTTCGCTGCGCCTACACCGGTGATGGCACCGGTGATCGTATGCGTGGTGCTCACCGGAATGCCAAAATACGAGGCGATAAAGAGCGTGATCGCGCCGCTCGTCTCGGCGGCGAAACCGCCGAACGGGGTCAGCTTGGTGATGCGCTGGCCCATCGTCTTCACGATCCGCCAGCCGCCCGCCATCGTGCCGAGGCCGATGGCGGCGTGGGCGGCCAGAATGACCCAAACGGGGATGTGATTGGCATCGGTCAGGTGAAATGCCTGGATCGGGAAATTCACGAACAATGCCTGGCTCGTCACCAGTAGCGCGACGATGATGCCCATCGTCTTCTGCGCGTCGTTCGTGCCGTGGCCCAGGGAGTAGGCCGCCGCCGACACGAGCTGCAGTACTCGGAATGTTTTGTCGACTCTGCGCGGTAACGATCGTCGCAATGCCCACGACAGCGCGACGGTCAGGAGCAACGCCAGCATGAAGCCCATCACCGGCGCGACGACGATGAAGATCAGTGTCTTGGTCCACCCGCTCGCGATGATCGCGGCAAATCCCGCTTTGGCGACCGCAGCGCCGGCATACCCGCCGATGAGCGCATGGGACGACGACGTCGGCAGGCCGAGCCACCATGTGACGAGATCCCAGATGATCGCTCCCAGCAGGCCGCCGAGAACCACCGTCGAATCGACGACGCTCAGGTCGATCAGGCCCTTGCCCACGGTCTTCGCGATGGCGGTGCCGAAGACGAACGCCGCGACGAAGTTCCAGAACGCCGCCCACACCACCGCGGCGCTCGGCGACAGCACCCGCGTGGACACGACCGTGGCGATGGAGTTCGCCGCGTCGTGGAAGCCGTTGATGAAGTCGAAGGTGAGGGCGACCAGCAGGATCGCCAGAACAAACCAGACGGAGGCCGGCATCAGGCGTGCTTGATCGTGATGGACTCGACCACGTTGGCGACGTCTTCCGCCTGGTCGAGCGTGCCCTCCAGATCGTCGTAAATCTCTTTCCACTTGATCAGCTCGATGGCGTCGTGCTCCTTTTCGAACAGCTGCCCCAGCGCCTCGTGGTAGATGGCATCGCCTTCTTCCTCGAGCTGTTTCGCCTCTACGGCGTACTTCATGACGTCGTCGCCCTTCTTCAGCCGGCTCACCGCTTCGGCCAGCACGGCCATCATGCGTTGCAGCACCTCCACGAGTCGCAGCACGCCCTGCGGCGCGGCGCCGAGGCGAAAGATCTGGGTGCGCCGGGCCGTGCCGTCCATCGCATCCATCACGTCGTCGAGGTCGGACGCGAGCTGGTGAATGTCTTCGCGATCGAGCGGCGTGATGAAGGTGCGGTCGAGACGGTTGACGACCTCATGCGTGACCTGATCAGCCTCGTGCTCCAACCGCTTTATCGCTTCGACGTGTGGGGTGCGGCGGTCGGGCGCGGCCTGGAATAATTGCCGCAAATGCTCAACGGCTTCCTTGTTGCGGTTGGCGACTTCAGTGAACAACACGAAAAACTCTTCTTCGCGCGGCAGGAGACGCACGGTATCTCCGGGGGGCGTGGTGGACCGCAAAGATAGCGGCCGTCTGGAATGACAACTAGGTTACCAGCCTCATGACTGCTACCCCCGTCCAGCCTCAGCGGGTCGAGTTCGTCCGCGCCATTTCGCGGCTCGACGCGACCGCACTCGTCGTCGGATCGATGATCGGCTCCGGCATCTTCATCGTGTCGGCCGATATCCTCCGGCAGGTGCATTCGCCGGGCCTGCTCCTCACCGTTTGGCTGCTGTCGGGTGTCGTGACGCTGTTCGGCGCGCTGTCGTATGGGGAGCTGGCGGCCATGTTCCCCAAAGCGGGCGGGAATTACGTCTATCTGCGCGAAGGGATCTCGCCGCTGTTCGGCTACCTCTACGGCTGGACCCTGTTCGTCGTGATTCAAACCGGCACGATCGCCGCCGTCGCCGTCGCGTTCGCGCGTTTCACGTCGGTGCTTATTCCCAGCCTTACCCCCGACGTCTTCCTCGGCACGACCCTGCACTTCCCGCAGCCGATCAGTGACATCGCGGTCGGGTTATCACCACAACGCATTTTCGCGATTGCATCGATCGCCTTGCTGACCTGGATCAACGTGCGCGGCGTGCGGACGGCGGCGTTCATCCAGACCACGTTGACGGCCATCAAGACGGCGGCGCTGGCGGGTCTGATACTGCTGGGGTTCACGATCGGGCGAAACGCCGCGGCGATTGCTGCCAATTTCGGCGCGAACTTCTGGGCCGGCGGGGGTCTGTCGCTCGCCGTCCTTCCTGTGGTCGGCGCGGCCATGGTGGGGTCGCTGTTCTCCATGGACGCCTGGAACAACGTGGGATTCGCGTCTGGCGAGCTGAAGAATCCCGAGAAGGATTTGCCGTTCGCGATGGCGGCGGGCGTGTTGACCGTGACGGCCCTGTACGTCCTTGCAAACGTCGCGTACCTGCTCGTACTCCCTGCCGATGCCATTGCGCACGCGCCGCAGGACCGCGTGGGCACGGCGGCGCTGCAGGCGATCCTGGGCGCGCCGGGCCTCTACATCATGGCGATCGCCATCATGATTTCGACGTTCGGGTGCAATAACGGGTTGATCCTGTCAGGCGCGCGGGTCTACTACGCGATGGCCCAGGACAATCTGTTCTTCAAATCGGCAGGAAACCTGCATCCCACGTATCGAACGCCGACGCTCGCGCTGATCGTGCAGGCGATTTGGACCTGCGTGCTGTGCCTGTCGGGCACGTATAGCCAGCTCCTCAACTTCGTGATCTTCGCCGCCGTCGTGTTCTACGCGGTGACGGCGGTCGGGCTGTTCCGGCTGCGGCAGCGCCGTCCCGACATCCCGCGGCCGGTGCGCGCGCCGGGATACCCGTGGCTGCCCGGACTCTACGTCGTTCTCACCGGCCTGATCGCCGTGGACCTCCTCGTCCAGGAAGCGACGCGGACCTACGCGATGCTCGGACTTGCGCTCGTCCTGCTGGGTGTGCCCGTGTACTTCGCCTGGAGACGACTGGCCACCAGATAGAGCTTCGGGTTATATTCGGGGTGTATGGCGGTCCGAAAGCCCCGGGAAGCACCTCCCAAAGCTCCTCCGTGTCCTGATTGCGGCGCCAAGACCGCTCACCAGTCCGGCTGCGTGGTGTGCCTGCAGTGTGGCTGGGCACGCTGTGGCTAACCGCCAACTACCCCTTCTGCCGGCCGACCGGCCGTCAGGCCGTCCGCCCGTCGTTCTCGACGAGCGACTGCGCGGCACCCGCTTCGTCTCGCTCGCGCCAAAGCGCGTCCTCAATCCCCCGTCCGCAACCGGCATGGATTACTGGTCACTCAACCCCTACGTCGGGTGCGAGTTCGGCTGCAGCTACTGCTATGCGCGCTACACGCACCGCTACGTCGTGGAGCGGGCGCACGATGCCGGCAAGCTCAGCGACGCCGAGTTCGCCGATTACCGCGGGGCGCATGGATGGGAAGCATTCGAACGGCGGATCTTCGTAAAGGAGCAAGTGGTCGGCGCGCTCGATGTCGATCTGAAGCGGGTGCCAGCCGGCGAGTGCATCGTGATCGGCACGGCGACCGATCCCTATCAACCCGCCGAACGACGGTTCCGGCTGACGCGAGCTGTGTTGCAACGGCTCACGCGCTGTGAGGGACTCTCATTCGGAATCATTACCAAGAGTCCACTGATCGCGCGCGATTGTGATGTGCTGGTGCGGCTACAGCAGCGCAACGAGCTACAAGTGCACATCTCGCTGATCACGCACGACGCGCGGCTGGCGCGGAAGCTCGAGGCCCGCTCGCCCGTTCCTGCCGCTCGGTTGCGGGCGTTGGGCAAGCTCGTGACCGCCGGCGTCAATGCCGGACTGATTGTGGCGCCCGTGCTGCCCGGAATCACGGACGATATCGCGCATCTGGACGCGTTGTTCGCCGCCGCGCGCGATGCCGGCGCGCACTTCGTGCATGCCGGAGCGCTGCGACTCTATGCCGCTGTCCGCGACCGCTTCTTGCCTGTTCTTGATGAGCATTTTCCGGAATTGGTAGCGCGTTATAGCCGAGCCTACGCGCGCCAAGCGGGTGCGCCACGCGAGTACACGAAGGCGCTCTCGCGGCGCATCGAGAAGCTACGGCGCAAATACGGGTTCAAGAATCACACCGGCATGATCGACCGCTACCGCCCCACCAACATGCCGGTCCAGGGCGAGCTCGAGCTGCGCGGCAGCCTGCCCTAGTTGCGCGACAAGAGTTCGAAGACCCTGGTCTCTCCGCAAATCGGCGTCACGGAGGCGTGCATGTAGCCCCGCACGAACGCGTACGAGAACCTGGCCGTGTCAGCCTGATCCTCGAGCACGTAGCCTATGCCAGTCGTCTGGTTCGGCCGGAGACGAACGCATCCAAGGTTGTCGACGTCCTTGGCGGCGAACCCGGCCGCATTGCGACGCGTGTTGTCAGGATTGGCGAGTCGCACGGTAACATCCCCATAGGTTCGGACCGGAAGCGTGTTGGCGCTTGGAGTTGGCGCGTACACTTGCGCTGCCCCCCGCATCTCGAAGGTGCGTGCGAAGCTCGTCGCAAGCCCGGGGGCCGTGACGACAATGTCGAGCGCGTTGGGATAGACCGTGTACACGCCGGGCGGGCAGAATGCGTGCTTTGTGTTCACGAGAAAATAGGGCGCGAAGGTGACAGCGGACTCATCGGCGTGGGTGCCGGGCTTGAACACGCCTTGATAACAGCCAGGGCGGGAGACGATCAGTCGCACGGGGAACGGTGCGGCGACTGACACTTCGGCCGGCCACTCCATCCAGTCGACGGTTGCCGGCGCAACTGAGATGTCGGACTCACAAGCAACCAGTGCTGTCAGCAGTGGGAGATAATAGAAGGGACGCATAGATCAATACCGCGCGAGGAGGTGAAAGACGCGACGGCTCTCCCCGCAGATCGGCCCGGACGGCTGGTGGATGAACCCGAGCACGAACGCGCCTCTGAGTCCCGCAGTGTCGGCCTGGTCCTCCAGCACGTACGCCCCGTCGAGATGGTACACACCGATGGGGATGATCCGCGCACAGCTCGTGTCGAGCAGCTTCGCCACGAATCCCGCCGCGATCCGTCGAGTGTCGACCGGTGCGTCAGGGCGCACCGTGAAGCTGCCAAACGTGCGAACCGGTTGACCTGCCGCCTCGCCCGCACTCATGGGAAGCGCGTACACCGATGACGCGCCGCGCATGTCGAAGACGCGGGCAAAGCTGGCCCGGAGCCGCGGCGCGGTGGCCACCGCTTCCAGCGCCCCGATGACGAGCATACCGGTCGGCGCGTAGAAGGCTCTCAACGCCGCACAAGTGGCGCGCGGTGGTTCGACGATGAAGTACGGCGAGAATGTCACTGCGGATTGATCGGCGAATACCCTGGGCCGATAGATCGACTGCTGCCCGCAATCTCCCGGTTCCGCGATCACGAGCCGGACGCTGAATGGCGTGTTGGCGCGAACCTCGGCGGGCCATTCCATCCACTGAATGATGCCTGGTTCCACTGCGATGTCCGGCCCGCACGCGGCCAGCGGCAGAGCCAGGATCGTGAGATAGTAGAGGGCGCGCATAGTCATTGCCTCGCCGTTAGATGGAAGACGCGAGTCTCACCGCACACCGGCGCCGCCGCGTCGTAGATGTAGCCGCGCACGAACGTGTACGAGAGCCCCACGGTATCGGCTTGGTCCTCGAGCACGAGCGCCGCGGCGGGGTTGTAGAGGCCGCCTGGCCTCACCCGGACGCATCCCCCGTTGTCGGTTACCAGAGACACGGTACCAGCCGCATTGCGGCGTGACTCATCCGCGTTGCTCGGCCGCACGGTGACATCGCCGAATGTGCGTGCGGGAAAGCCCGTATACCGTGGGTCGTTGACGCCGGTGTATGCAGACGCGCGCATTTCGTACGTGTGGGCGAAAGGTGCGGCGAGGCCAGGGGCCGTGCCGGCTGTGTCGATGGCGTAGACGGTAAGGAGGGGGGCCGTGGCGTCAGCCACGCAGCCGATGTTCTGCGGATCAACCTCCCAATACGGTGCAAAAGTGACAGCGGACTGATCGGCGTGCGCTCCGGGATGGAATCGCGGATTCAGAGCGCAAACGGCCAACACGACGAGCCGCGTGCGGAACGGCTGACCGGCATTCACCTCGGCCGGCCAGTCCATCCACTGCACCGTTACGGGATCGATTCTACTGTTGGACTCACTGCATGCGGCGAGAACACCGAGGCTCAACGTCACCAACGAAATAGGGCGCATAATGCTCTCCTTTACCTCCTCTACCCCCTCAATTTGACTCCGCGTCACCTTCAAGCCACATCCGGGCGACGGCCTTGATCGTTCCCGGCGCATTTCCCTCCGCCCGGTTGTTCGCCAGAATAAACGCCTCGACCCGGCGCCGCAGCGCCTGCCGCACCAGCTCCAGGAGATCCTGCCGCAGTGCCGGGTGTGGCTCCCGCACCACATCGTAGGGCTGGAACTGCTTCACCGCATCCGCGTAGCGGCGGCCGGGCTTCAGCAGCGCCCGCGCGACCGTGAAGCCGGCCGGAAACGTCCACCCGAGGGCGATCTGCTCCCCGATCGGCGGCATCTCGGTCCAGGAGTTGAACACGTGCCCAATGCCGTGACGCTTCAGGACCTCTCCGTGAACACCCGTGAGCAGCTCCGGATTGCGCAGCTCGACCGCATATCGAAAATCTCCCGGCAACTCTTTGAAGAAGTCGTCAAGCTGGTCGGCCCATTGCAGCGGGTCGGGAAGATCCTTGCCACGCATCGCCTGGAATTCGAAGACGAAACAGCCCGCGTGATCCTTGAAAACGCGGCCGTATGGGCCGAGCACGGCGTCCTTGAAGAGGGCCGCATTCAAAAAGTCGGGATTGCGCATCCCGGCGAGTCCCGGCTGCGGCGCATCCTGGCCGAGGCGTCTGGCGGTGATGCGATCCCAGACTTTGCTCACGCAGGGAAATCCCTGTGGCAACGAGCGCGCGTAGGACCGCAATTCGTCTTCTGACGGCGGATCGTAGAACGCGCTGTCGATGCCGACGGTCCGAAACAGCGGATAGCGCGTGTATTCCTCGAGCCGCCGGGCCGGCTCGGGGCCGCGATAGCGGCGGTGATAGACGTCGCCAAACCAGCCGTCGTAGGTCCAGGTCGACGTCCCAAATCGGATGTTGGCAGGGATTCCCTGAGCGAGCTCGACCACCTCCCGGTTTGGAGCCGGAAGTGCTTCAGGGCCAAAGAGATCCGCTTGAGTCATCTGCAAAGTCTAATCTCCTGGAAGCGCTTGCGAGTCAGCCGAGCTTCGGGATATATTCGGGTCCCCTTGGGGCTTTTGTCAATGTCACGACGTCCTACGAGCTCGCTCGCCGCCTGCGTTTGGATCCCCCTCTTCCCGCTCCGCTGCGAAGAGGCGCGCCATGAGGGACTGGCCGGTTACCCCACTGCCCTGCTCGCTACCGACACCACACGCAAGCTGTGGCAGGTCTCCCCTCTCGCCCGCCATGCCGGCGTGAAGCCGGGAATGACGGTCAGTCAGGCGATCGGTCTCTGTCCCACGCTGCGGCTCATCGAACCCGATCCGGTCCATTACGACGAGCGCTTCGCCAATCTGCTCTCGGCACTCACTGAGGTGAGCCCGGTTGTCGAGGCTGCGGAACTGGGCCTCGCATATGTGGGTGTGGACGGCTTGGAAGGGATTTATGGGTCGCGAGGGAAGATCATCGAAGCGCTCAAGAAAACGTTGGAATGTTGGAATGTTGGAAGGATAGGGTTTGGCCCGGGAAAATTCATCGCCTGGGTAGCCGCGAGTCGCGCCAAACCGGGTGAAGCGATCGTCGTACCGCTCGGCGAGGAGCAGAAGTTTCTCGCTGCGCAACCTGTCTCCGTCCTCCCGCTCGACCCCGACACGCATCGCCGGCTCCGCCAGCTCGGCATCCGCAGCCTCGGCGCACTCGCTGCTCTTCCCGAAGCCGCCGTCACGGCACAATTCGGCGCGCTGGGGAAACGGCTCTGGCGCCTCGCCGCGGGCCGCATCGCAGAGCCGGTCGAAGGATGCGTCGCGCCCGAGCCGATCGTGGCCGCGCTCACCTTCTTCACGCCGGTCGGTGAGCGCGAGCTGCTCGTGCACTCGCTCGATCAATTGATTGCGCGTGCGCTCAAGCATCCGCGCCGCATCGGCTGGCGCGTGCATGCGGTGCGACTGCGCGCGGACCTCGAAGGCTCGAGCTCCTGGCTCGCCGCCATCCTGCTCAAGGATCCGACAGCCGCCGCCGACCGCATCGCCGCGCCGCTCCGGACCCGGCTCGAGCAGTCGCCGCCGACGGGCGCCGTCGAGCGGCTCGTCCTCGAGTTCACCGCGTTCGCTCCCGGCACCGCCGAGCTGCAGCTGTTCGCGCGCGATGCGCAGGCCGCCGCGCGCGCGGGCCAGCAGCGCGCATTACAAAGCGCCGCGCGCGAGATCCGCATGCGCGTGAAGCGCTCGTCTCTTTATCACATCATCGAGGTGCAGCCATGGTCGCGCCTGCCCGAGCGCCGCTACGCACTGATCGACTACGAGCCGTAAACGAGCCGCAGCCGGTGACGGTAGAGATGGATGCATCCGGTGTACCGGCGGCGGTTGGGCGGTTGGGCGGTTCGGCGGTTGGAAGAATCGAATGCATCAATGAATCGTGGCGCATCGATGATGAATGGTGGCGTCAAACAATTTCGCGATCGTACTATGAAACGATGCTAGAAGCAGGAAAGCGTGTGGTGCTGTTCCAGGATTTGATCACCGGCAGCTGGTTCATTCAGCAGCCTTAGCAAACCGCCCAACCGCCATGTACGCCGAGCTCCACTGCCACTCCGCATTTTCGTTTCTCGACGGAGCTTCTCCTCCCGACGAGATCCTCGCGGAAGCGCACCGTCTCGGCTATCCAGCCCTGGCGCTCACCGACCGCAACGGCATCTACGGCTCGCTCGCGTTCGCGCACGCCGCCAAACCGCTCGGCCTGCAGGCGATCACCGGTGCCGAAGTCGCGCTCACGGACGGCAGCCATCTCATCCTGCTCGCCGAGACACCGCAGGGGTACACGAATCTGTGCCGGCTGCTCACTGAGGCGCATCTCGGCGCCGAGCGTCTCGACCCGCGGCTGCCGCTCGCGGCGATCGAATCGCGCAATGCTGGCCTGATTGTGCTGTCCGGCTCTCGCCGCGACGGATTGCTGTCGCGAACGCTCGCAACCGAGGGACTCGGCGCCGCTCGCACACTCGCCCGGCATTGCAAGGATGTATTCGGTCGAGACCGTTTTTTCGTCGAGATCCAGCGCAATCGCGTACGAGGGGATTCAGCCGTTACACGGGCGTTGGCGGCGCTGGCGAACGACGTAGGTCTTGGTGTCGTGGCGACGGGCAACGTCCATTATCACACGCGCGAGCTGCACCGGCTGCACGATGTCATGGTCGCGATTCGCCACCGCACGACGCTCGATGGCTCGCACCGGGTGCGAAATCCGAACAGCGAGTTTTACTTGCGGCCACTGGAAGAAGTCGTGGCGCTGTTTCATGACTGTCCGGATGCTGTCGCCACGACATTGGCCATCGCCGAGCGCTGTAAGGCCTTCGACCTGACGCGCGACCTGGGCTACACATTCCCCGACTTCCGGGGAGCCGATCGGGCGCCCGCACCGCAGGCGTTGGCCGAGCTGTGCAGCGCCAGGATGCAGGAACGCTATCCGCCGGGCTCGATCTATCATGCCCAGGCCGTCCGCCGGCTCGCGGATGAATTGCAGCTCATCGAGCATCACAAGCTCAGCGGCTTTTTCCTCGTCTACCACGACCTGTTCGATCTCGCGCGCGAGGTCGCGGCGGACATTCGGCGCGGCTCGCGGCGCGCCAGCGGCAACTTGCTGCCGGGCCGGGGCCGCGGCTCGTCCGTCTCGTCCATCGTCTGCTACCTGCTCGGCCTGTCGCACATCGATCCGATTGCCAACAAGCTCTTTCTTGGCCGCTTCCTGAACGAGTCGCTCGCGTCGGTGCCAGACATCGATCTCGATTTCCCGCGCGAGATCCGCGAGGAGCTGATCCGCCGCGTCTACACGCGCTACGGCGCCGAGCACGCCGGGTTGGTGTGCTCGTTTCCGACGTACCGGCTGCGGTCGGCGGTGCGCGAGATCGGCAAAGCGATCGACTTGCCGCTCGGCGAAATCGAATTGGTCGCAAAACTGGCGGACGGGCGAGCGGACGGACTGGCGGACGAGATGGAGCACCTTCCGGGTTTTGCGGGACGCAAAGACGCGCCGCTCTGGAAGGAGCTGTGCCAGCTTGCGCACGAGATCCGCGGCTTGCCGCGCCACGTCTCGCAACACCCCGGCGGCATGATCATCTCTTCCCGCCCACTTATTGAGCTGGTGCCGCTCGAGCGCGCGGCGATGGATGACCGCGTCGTCTGCCAATGGGACAAGGATTCCTGCGACGACGCCCGCTTCATCAAGATCGACTTCCTCGCGCTCGGCATGCTGTCGCTCGTAGAGGAATGCGTCGAGCTGATCGCGCGGCGCACGGGTACGCCTCCCGACCTGTCGCGCATCGACTTCGAAGACCCCGCCATCTACGACCGCATCTGCGCCGGCGATACGATCGGTTTGTTTCAGATCGAGAGCCGCGCCCAGATCCAGATGATCCGGCGCAGCCGGCCGCGCAACCTCGAGGATCTCGCAGTGGAAGTCGCGATCGTCCGGCCGGGGCCGATTGTCGGCGGCGCAGTGAACCCCTACGTGCGGCGGCGCGAAGCGCAGCGGCGCGCGCATGCGGCCGGCCGCGCCTACGAGCCGCCCGTCGATCACCCGCTGCTGCGCGACTGTCTCGCGGAAACACTGGGTGTGATTCTCTACCAGGATCAGGTGCTCCAGGTGTGCCAGGCGCTCGCCGGCTTTACGACCGGACAGTCCGAGGCGCTGCGCCGCGCCATGAGCCGCCGCCGCTCGCACGACTTGATCGGAGGCTTTTGGGACGAATTCCGGCAGGGAGCGCTGGCTCGGGGTGTCTCCGAGGCGACCGCGGAGAAAGTCTTCGGCCAGGTGATCGCATTCAGCGAATTTGGGTTTCCCAAGTCGCACGCCGCCGCATTCGGTCTGCTCGCCTACCAATCGGCGTGGCTCAGGCACTACCATCCCGTCGAGTACTACGTCGCCCTCTTCAATAATCAGCCGATGGGCTTCTACTCGATCGATGCGCTGGGGCGCGATGCGATGCGCAACGGCATCGAAATGCGCTTGCCCGACGTCAACGTGAGCGATGTCTGGTGCACGGTCGAACAAGGAGCGGGGAGCGGGGAGCGGGGAGCAGTGCGAATTGGATTGGGGTTCGTACGGCATTGGAGTGAAGAAACGGCTACCGAAACGGCATTGGAACGAGAACAGCGCGGGCCGTTCAAGAGCGTTGGAGATTTCGTGCGTCGCGCGCCGCCCAAGCTCAAACGCACCGCCATCGAGGCGATCATGTGGGTGGGTGGCTGCGACGGATTCGGCCTCACGCGACGCGAGCTGTTATGGCAGGTGGGACTGTGGCTGCCACCGAAAGCGTCGCGTTCCGGCGATGGTCGCGGCCGGCGCCAACTCGAGCTGGCGTTGAGCCACCCACACGAGCACCTGCAGTTCGGCGGTCTCGCGGCCAACGAGCGGCTCCTGGCCGAGTACGCCACACTGGGATTTTCTGCCAGCGGGCATCCGTTGTCGTTGGTGCGTAGCGCGTTACCGCCTAACCTCATCCTCAACAATGACTTGGATCGCCTGAAGGCGGGAGAAAAATGCCAGGTGGCCGGCCTCGTCGTCGCTCGGCAGCGGCCGGAGACCGCCAAAGGGACCGTATTTCTGCTGGTCGAAGACGAGACCGGAATGACGAACGTGATCGTGCGGACCGATGTCTACGATCGCTATCGCGCGGCGGTGCGCGGAGAAGCGTTCGTGTTGGTTCGTGGCAAGCTCGCGAAAGACGATGGGACTGTGAATGTTCTGGCGGAGGAGGTGCTGGGATTGCAGAGCGATATCAGAAAGGTTGATGACGCACGCCCCACGCCGCACGCATACTCGTTCCTCCGCGCCATGCGTCGCGTTGCCCCCGATTCCAAGGACTGGGGATGAGCCGCGTAGCTCATTAATTTGTAGGCATGCGACGCGTCGCTTGCTGTCTGTTGCTCGCCGCGTGCGGCGGCAACCCGGCCCCTGACAAGACGGCGCCGGCGCCGACGGCTCCGCCGGGACCACCCGTGCCGGTCATTGCTCGCACGCTCTTCGCGATCGAAGCGAATGGCACGCGGCTGACCTACCGGATCAGCGGCGACAGCACGAAGACGCCCGTCGTCTTCATTCACGGCAGTCTGGCTGACTCCCGGTCGTGGACCCGCCAGGAGCCGGCCTTCGCGCAATACTTCCGGGTCCTCGTGTATAGCCGGCGCTATCACCGGCCGAATCCGCAGTCGGAAGACAACCAGCCCTATTCGGCCAAGCTGCATGCTGAAGATCTCGCGGCGCTGCTTCTAACGCTGAATTTCTCGTCCGCACACATCGTCGGATCGGGCTACGGCGGGTACATCGCGCTGACCCTGGCGCGCGAGCATCCCGATATGGTCCGCTCGCTGATCCTCGAAGAGCCGCCCATCGTCTCGCTCTTGACTGGCTCCGAAGCGGGGGATCCTGTGCGCCGCACCTTTTTCTCGTCTGCGCTCGACCCGGCGCGCGCCGCGTTTGCGCGCGGTGATTCCGTGGCCGCGGTGCGTGCCTACTACGACGCTGTAACCGGACACGGCAGCTTCGACATTCTTCCCACCGCGACGCGCAGCGAGTTGGTCGGCCATGCCTTCGAGCTGCGCCGCGAAATGCTGGCAAACCGCGAGCAGTACTACGCGCCGATTTCCTGCGCCGAGCTGGGCCGCTTTACGAAGCCGGTCCTGATCATCCGGGGTGAGCGGAGTCCACAGGTCTTTCAGCTCATCAGCAACGAGCTGGCGCGCTGCCTGCAGAGCGATACGACCGTGATTATTCCCGGCACGGGCCACCCGCCGCACACCGCCAATCCGTCGTACTTCAACCAGGTGGTCGCGCGCTTCATTATGACGCATTGAGCGGCAGGGGTTGACGTCGTTGGTCCGTCTGTTCAGATAATCCGTACCGTGTTGCGCCCCCTCCTGTTTGTCGCCGCGCTCGCACTTCCAGCTCTCCCCGTTGCCGCGCAAAGCCGCAGTCAGGGGCTCGTGAACACCGCTCGCGAGGCCATGGCGGCCCGAGATTTCGATAAGGCCGATGCCGCGCTCTCCAGCGCGCTGGCATCCGCGCTCTACCTGCTCGACAGCGTCAATGTCTTCATATGGCGCGGAGTGCTCGAGCACTTCCGCGGCAACGACAGTCTGGCCCGGCTCAGCTTTCGAGAAGTGGTGGCGCTGCATCAGGTCAACATCCGTGGCCTCGACAACGTCGCGCCGGGTCTCGGCGACCTCTTCGAATCGGAAGCACGTCCGTATCGAGTCTATTCCGACAGCGAGCTCGATCGGCGGGCCGCCTGGGCGTCGGGTCCCAGACTTGCCTATCCGCCTGAGCTACGGCGCCGCGGCGTGGCGGGCCATGCAACCGTCCGTGCCGTGATCGATAGTCTCGGCAAGGCCGAGGCGCTCGGATTGATGGTGCTGCAGTCACCGGATCCGGCGTTCGAGGCGCCGTTGCAGCAGATGCTGCTCGCCGCGCAATTCACGCCCGCGCGGCGCAAAGGTCATGCGGTGCGCAGCACCGTGACCATGGGATTCGATCTCCACCCTCCTGCCCCCGTGAACCCCACGCCGTTGATCACGTCTGCTCGCGACCAGCTGCGCGCCCATCGCCCCGACAGCGCACTGGCGCTCATCGAGCAAGCACTGGACAGCGCCAATCAGCCCACCGCGGGCGAGCGCGTCTATGCACTGCTCGTACAGGGACTAGCATTCCGTCACAAGGGTCGGGACAGCCTGGCCACGGCGTCCTTCGATGCGGGGATCGCGGGCTACCACGATCTCATCGCCCAAGGCACGGACCTGGCGCCCTTCCTGAAGCGGCTCGCCGATTCGATCCGCATCAGCCGCCGTGCCGTGCCCCTCGAGGCCCCCACAGTCGTGGGCACCGTCGACGAGCCGCCGGCGCTCCTCAGGCATCCGCCGATCCGCTACGCGCCCGAGATGCAGTCGTTGCGCGTCGGTGGGACCGTGATTGTGGAGGCGACGCTCGACACCACCGGCCGTGTGCTGCCGGCGACTGTGAAAGTCGTGCAAAGCCCGAATCCAGTTTTCGATGCGGAGTCGAAACGCGTGGTGCAGGCCGCGGTGTATCGGCCGGCGCGCGTACGCGGCCGAGCCGCACGCGTGACGATTCGTCAGCCGATCACGTTTGCCGCTTATTGACGGTCCGGCGAGAATACGGGCTAGCTGGCGGTCTTGCTCTTGCCGAGGTAGGTCCGCACCAGCGGGGCTGGCCGGCGTCGCAGCAAGGCGCCCCGCAGCATGTCGCGCTCTTCCGCAGGCACCTCGACGAGGAATCGCTCCTTGCCTTCGCCTTCCTTGACGACGATCGGCACGCCATCGCGATAGAGAACGCGGTTGGTCGTGATCGCGGGTACTGCATCGCCCGGCGTCAGGATCCCGACCAGGTTCAACGGATCGGCACCGCTCACCGCGATCAGCTCATCCACTCCCTGCTCCCTGCGGGTTGAACGCAGCAGCCCGATCGCCTCGGGAAGAGCATACTGCTCCCCGGAGAACCCGCCGACGAACCGGCCGCCCCGGATCTCGCCGCGCGCCTCGAGGCGCCGGTAGACCCGCAGGATATCACGCCATGGCACGAGCAACGTCTCGCGCTGCACGAGCCGGCGGAACACCACGCCATAGCGCCGCAGCAGCTGCCACGCGATTGCTTCGGCCACCTGCTCCTCGGGAATCGCCGGGCGCGCGTGCGTCCGCGCCCAGCGCCCCGCCGTCTCCACACCAAACGGCGCGATGCGTCCGCGCCGCCGATAGCCGCCGCCGAGCGGCCGGCGACGATCCGACGGCACGAGCAGGGCCCTGAGTCCCGCAAAGCTGTCCGAGGAGACCAGCCCCCAGGCTACCAGCTCGGCCAGTCCCTTCTCGACCTCGGTACGCAGCAGGCCGGTGGCGTTGACGAGATCGCCGAAGAACAGGGCGCCCTTCGTCTCGAACGCACCCAGCAACGCCTTCCCCGTGGAAGACAGCGGCAGGGTGGCCGCATCGACTTCCGGATTGCCTGCCCGCCAGATCTCCCCGCGGTCCCGCCGGAACAGCGCGATGGGCGTACTCTTCACCGGCCCCACCTTCCTGTTCCGCGTTCCGACTTCGCCGTTCCGCGTTGCGGTTAGCCGTCCCCAGGCGATCTCTCCCGACAGGCACAACCCGTCGAGCCACAGCGGATCATAGTCCGTGAGACGGGCCGGCAGCACGTCCGACTCCCAGGCGCCGGCCGCCAGCTCGTAGCCGTCGAGCAGATCGAGGACCGCCGCCAACCCTTCGGGCCCTTCGGCGCGCGATCCGGTCGCGAGACGCTGCCACTTGAAGAGGAAGCGCAGGAAGTCCGCGGCGGCGACCGGCTCGATCTCCTTGCGCAGCCGGTCGAGCGTGTAGCGGTGGATGCGCGCCAGCAGCCGCCGCTCGCACCACTCGAGCTCCTGCACGCCTGCCGAGAAATGCCCGCGCAGCGCGAACCCTTCGTGCTCCAGCGTGGCAAGCGCGAAGTCGACGTCGATCTGCGGTAATCCGAGCGCATCGGCGAGATCTGCGGCTGTCGTGGGACCGATCACCTCGAACCGCCCGCGCACCAGCTCGCGGATGGCATCCTCTCTGCTCCACGCCTTCGCGCGCTCGCGCTCGGGAGCGATGACCGCCGGCTCGAACACCGCGCCCGGGAACGCGGCCTGGACCATCGGCACGCGCTCCGTGGCGACCCAGAGCTTTCCGTCCATCGTTGTGGCGCGTCCGGCGGCGAGCAACTGCGCGAAATGCGGCGCCCATTCAGTCCGTTTTCCGGCCTCGAGCTGCGGCACCACGCCCATGACGAGCAGCGCGTCGTGCAGCTCATCGGCGTTCTCAGGATCCGGCCACGCTTGCTCTCGAACCAGATCGATGGCCGTCTGATCGAGCTTCCCGAACTCCTCGGCCGTCTTCACGTCGAGACCGCGGCGCGTGATCACCGCCTGCGTGCGCCGCTCTTCGAGTGGGGCATCGTCGAGGAACGCGTAGGGCCTGGCATTGAGGACTTCATGACACAGCGGCGAAGGCTCCGTCGTGTCGCGCGCGATCAGGGTGAACTGGCCGGCCTCCATCCCTTCGAGCACGCGTTTAAGGCCCGGAAAATCCATCGCCTCGAGCAGGCAGTCGGCGATCGTCTGATTGACCAGCGGATGATCGGGGATTTCGCGATCGCCAACGAGGTTCTCCGGACAGGCAAGCTGATCCGGGAACACCGCGGCGACGAGATCTTCCGCCTCCATGCGCTGCAGCGGCGTGGGTACCTTCCTGCCACCACGGAAGCGCAGCACGGCGAGCGCCCGGGTCGCATTCCAGCGCCAGCGTGTGCCGAACACCGGGGCGTCCAGCATCGCCTGAACCAGCAGATGCTCGGCGGTCGCCGGCTTGAGATACTGGAACACGTCCTCGAGCGGAAAGCTGTGCTGTGGTCCCAGCGAGAGGATGATCGCGTCCTCGGTTGCCGCCGCCTGCAGCTCGAAGTTGAAGCTGCGGCAGAAGCGCTTGCGCAGCGCCAACCCCCACGCGCGGTTGACCCGGCTGCCGAACGGCGCGTGCAGCACGAGCTGCATCCCGCCGGCCTCGTCGAAGAACCGTTCCAGCACCAGGCACTTTTGCGTGGGGATCGTGCCGAGGATGACGCGGGTCGCGGCGAGGTATTCGACGATCGTCCGCGCGCCCGCTTCGTTCATCCCGATCGTGTCCACGAGCCATTTGATGGCTGCCGGCGGATCGTCCAGGCGGTCAGCCACGTCCTGGCGCAGCCGCGAGACTTCTTCCGACAGCTCGCTGGTCCGTCCCGGTGCCTCACCGAGCCAGAACGGCAGGGTCGGCGGCTGGCCTTTGGCATCGGCAACCCGCACCTGCCCCGATTCCACCTTCACGACCTGGTACGACATGTTGCCCAGCTGGAAGATGTCGCCCGGCGTGGTCTCGATCGCGAAATCCTCGTTCAACGTGCCGACGAACGTCTCGGTGGGCTCGAGGATGACGCGGTAATCGCCGAGGTCCGGGATCGCGCCGCCCGACGTGATGGCGGCAATCCGCGCGCCGCGCCGTCCCTTGAGCTTCTTGTTGATGCCGTCGTAGTGGATGTGCGCGCTGCGCCGCCCCCGCCGCGTGGTAAACCCCTCAGCCAGCATCTGCACGACGTCGTCGAACTCGGCTCGCGACAGGTCCCGATACGGGTAGGCGGACCGTACCCGCTCGTAGAGCGCATTCTCGTCCCACTCTTCGCCGGCCGCGGCCGCCACGATTTGCTGCGCGAGGATGTCGAGCGGCTTGTTGGGGATGATCAGCTTGTCGAGCCGTCCCTCGCGGGTCGCGCGTAACATCGCCGCGCATTCGATCAGCTCGTCGCGCGACAGCGGGAAGAGGCGGCCTTTGGGAATCGCGCCAAGGCGGTGTCCCGCGCGGCCGACGCGCTGCAGCAGCGTGGCGATCGAACGGGTCGAGCCCACCTGGATCACGAGATCGACGCTGCCGATGTCGATGCCCAGCTCGAGCGATGCGGTGGCGACGAGTGCCTGCAGCTCGCCGCGCTTCAGCCGCTCCTCGGCCTCGAGCCGCTTCTCGCGCGACAGGCTGCCGTGGTGGCTGGTGACGTGATCGGCGCCGAGCCGTTCCGAGAGATGCATGGTCAGCCGCTCGCACAGCCGGCGCGTGTTCACGAAGACGAGTGTCGTGCGATGCTGCGAAATCAGCTCGGCGATCCGGGTGTTGACCTCTTCCCAGACCTCCGCCGACATCACGGCCTCGAGCGGCGACGACGGGATCTCGAGTGCGACATCGAGCGTGCGGATATGGCCGGCATCGACAATCGTGGGCAGCGGCTGGGCCGTACCGACCAGGAACTGCGCGATTTCCTCGATCGGCCGCTGGGTGGCGGATAGCCCGATGCGCTGCGGCCGCTTCCCGACGAGGGCGTCGAGCCGGGCGAGCGAGAGAGCCAGGTGGCTACCGCGCTTATCGCGTGCGACCGCGTGGATCTCGTCGACGATGACCGTCCGAACCGACCGCAGCATCTCGCGGGCGCGTTCGGAGGTGAGGATGAGATAGAGCGATTCCGGCGTCGTGACGAGGATGTGGGGTGGTCGATGCAGCATCTTCTGCCGGTCGGACTGCGGCGTATCGCCGGTCCGCACCAGCGTCCGCACTTCGACATCGGGCATCCCCTGCTCCGCCATCTGCGCACGGATCTCGGCGAGCGGCTCGGAAAGGTTCTTCTGGACGTCGTTCGAGAGCGCCTTGAGGGGCGAGACATAGACGACCTGGATCTCGTCGCGCAGCTCGCCGTTCAATCCCTGGCGCACCAACCCGTCGATCGCGGAGAGGAACGCGGCAAACGTTTTGCCTGATCCGGTCGGCGCGGCGATGAGCACATCGCCGCCTTGCTGGATGACGGGCCAGGCGCGCCGTTGCGGCTCAGTCGGCTCGGCGAAGCGGTTGGCGAACCAGCGTTCGATAACGGGATGGAATTGAGACAGCGGCATAAGGCCCGAAATATACCCGAAACTGGTCTACGGGAGAACCTCGTTCAACGATGCGCCCCGGAGCGCGGCGATCCGCTCGATCGTCTCACCGATTTTGTTGTTCGGCGTCGAGGCTCCGGCGGTAATCCCGATCCGAAGCGATCCCGCCGGCAGCCAGTGCTCGCGCCGTAGCTCCGAGGTATGCGTACCCACCGGCCGGAAACGGATGCTTCCTTTTTCCAGGTCGATGCACGCCGCGTCTTCGATGTGATAGGTCGTGACCTTCTCACTGCAGATCGCGGCGAGATGCGTGGTATTGCTCGAATTGTAGCCGCCGATCACGACCATCAAATCGAGCGGCTCGGCGATCAGCTTGAGCACGGCATCCTGCCGCTCCTGCGTCGCCGAGCAGATCGTGTCGAAGGTGCGGAAATGCTCGCCGAGGGCCTCGGCGCCCCAGCGCCGCGCCAAGCTCTTCCCCACCTCGCCGGCGATCGCCAGCGATTCGCCCGACAACATCGTCGTCTGATTCGCTACGCCCACCCGCTGCAGGTCCCGATCCGGATCGAAATTCGGCGACATCTTCCCCTTGAATTGCCGGAGGAACTGCTCCTTGCTCCCCGCTCCCCGCTCCTTGCCTTCGATGTACTCGCAGACAATCCGGGCCTCAGCCATGTCCCGGACTACGAGGTACTTCCCACCCGGATACTTGTTCACCTGACTCGACGTGGCCTTGGTCTCTTCGTGGTAGTTCTTGCCGTGGATGACTGCGGTGAAACCATCGCGCGCGTACACCTCGACGCGCTTCCACACGTTCAGGACCGAGCCGCATGTCGTATCGACGAGCACGCACCCGATTGTCCGCAGCCGTTCGAAGTCCCGCACCGTCACGCCGAACGCCGGCAGGATCACGACGTCGTCGGCCGTGACGGCGCTGAAGTCGAACTCGGCATCGCGGCCTTCCGGGCGGTGCAAGAACTCGACGCCCATCGCCTCGAGCTTGTGATTGACGTGCGGGTTGTGGATGATCTCGCCGACGAGGAAGGTGCGCTTGCCGGGAAACTTGGTGCGTGTCTCATAGGCGTATTCGACCGCGCGATCCACGCCGTAACAGAAGCCGAATTCGCCGGCGAGGCGGAACGTGAGATCGCCGGCGTCCAGCGCATAGCCCGACGTCCGGATGGCATCCACCACCCGGCTGTGATAGTCGGCCGTCAGCGCGCCTTCGATGGCGCCCTTGAGGCCGAATCCTTTCCTGAAGTAGGTCTGTTCCACGGGACTCAATCTAACTGCACACCCCGGCCCCCGCGGATCGCGTCGAGCACGCGCTGCACCTGCCACCCGTCGCGGAACGTCGCCGGTTCGCCCTGGGGCGCGCCGCCGCGGATCACCTGCACCATCTCGCGCAGCAGCCGCACGAACGATCGCGCCCACATGTTGTTCGGCTTGACCTTCTCCCAGAGATCGTCGGGCGCGGAGATATCCTCCAGCGGTCCCCCTGACTTGCCGAGCTCGAGGTTCGTCTCGCCGCTGAGCAGCAGCGTGCCTTCGCTGCCCGTCACCTGGCCCAGGTGCCCCGGGCCATGATGCGCAACCGTGCTCAGTGTGATCGTGGCGACGGCACCGCTGCCGGTTCGCAACACGCAGCTCGCATAGTCGTCGGCGGTCACGTGACGCACGACGCCCGATTCGTCTTTGCGCTGCTTGACGAACGTTTCGGCGAGACCTGCGACATAGGTGATTTCGCTGCCGCTCCAGAACCGGCACAGGTCGATCAAATGCGATCCGACTGCGCCGAGGATGCCGCCGCCCCGCGCGGCGTCGAACCACCAGTTCCACGGGGCGTCGAATGCCTGCGGCCGGCCATCGCCGCGCAGGTAGGGCTTCAGCGACAGCTCGACGTGCCACAGCTCGCCGATTGCGTTGGAACGAATCAGCTCGCGGGCGCGACGGCGGTTGGGCTCGTAGCGCAGCTCGTGGTCGATCCAGGCGAGACTGTCGGGATGCTGTGCGGATGCTGCCACCATTTGCGACGCCTCAAACGCGTCGATCGCCATCGGCTTTTCGCACAGCACGTGCTTCCCAGCCTCGAGCGCCGCGATGGCGTAGCGCGCGTGCGAATCGGGCGTCGAGGAGACGACTACGAGATCCACGTCGGGCGAGCGAGCCAGCTCCGCTCCGTCACCGAAGACGTGCGGTATGCCGAAGTCGCGCGCGACGGCCTGCGCATTGGCGCGGTGGCCGCTCGCGATCGCGGTGGCTTTGGCACCAGGAACGAACGCAAGGACCGGCAATTGCACGCGGCGGGCAAATCCCGACCCGATAAAACCGACGCGCACATCGGCTCTCTCCGTCATGGCTCGTAACCGCACGTCACGGTGTCGGCCCGCAGCGGGACGTCGCGATACTCGATGCGCGCCGGCGTGCGAATCGCGTTCTCGAGACCCGAGCCCACGATACGAGCTCCCACTTTGCCGTCTTCGCGCCGCACGATGACGGAGCCGGTGTCGAGCACAAACGCGTGCGGCGTGTCGCGGATGAAGTAGCGAACCGCCACGATTGCCGCCGGAACAGCGGCCGTGTCACCGGGCACGGCCACCGAATATGAACCGGAGACCAGGCTGTCACGGTAGCGCACCCGCAGCAGCACGCCACTTCCCTCCGGGCTCGCGGCTTCCAGCAAGACAGAGTTCTCACCGGCACAGCGATACATGCTCGCTGGGAGCGCGAATCGAATCGTGTCTCGGGGAGGAAACGCGACCATCGCCTGAAGCCGCCGCGGCTCTTCCGCGCCATGGTCGCAGTGGGTCAGAAGCAGCAGCAGGGCAGGGGTTGCTCTCAGCGCGGCGATGGCGGCACTCCCAACGATTGGCGCGCCGCCTCAGGACTGAGCGTGTGCGGCGCCAGCGCAGCAATCAGTCGCGCGGGCAACGGAGTCGGCTTCAACCGCTTCCGGTCGACGCACACCAGCACCATCCACCCGGCCGCGCCGAGGGCGGTCGCGTCGGCACGCAAGACGTCGAAATGCAGAGTCAGGGATTTGGTCCCGACCTTACCGACATACGCGGCAATGCGGAGCCGGTCATCGAGGCGGGCGGGCCAGTAGAATTCGCTATGAACGGCTTTGCGCGGCAGGAAGATGTCGTATTCGTCGAACATCCTCGCGTACGCCAGTCCACAGTGCCGAAACATTTCGGTCTCGGCGATCTCGAACAGCCGCACGTAGGAGCCGTAGAAAATGATGCCCGCGAAGTCCACGTCCGACCAGCGGACGTATTCCTCAATGACGAACGGTACCGGAGGCGCAGACTTGGGGGAGACCATCCCCCGGGGAAGCTAGGAGCCTACGGAGAGGCGCGGAAGCCGTCCATCCCGTACGACTTGAGGCGTCTCCACAGCGTCGTTCGGCTGATCCCCAGGCGCCGCGCCGTTTCCGCCAGCTTGCCGCTCGTGTCCTGCAACGTGGTAGTGATGGCTTGGCGTTCGCGCTCGGCGAGCGTGAGGGGACCGGCTGGGGGAAGGATCGCTGCTTCGCCGAGACTCTGGGCGCCGTTTTTCAGTGGCGAGAACCGCGCACCAAGGCTCTGGAGGCGGTTGCGCACGTCGCCGTTCTGTCCGTCGATGACGCGCCGCGCGGAGGAATTGGCGTACAGCAGGCGGCCCTGCTGGTCGAAGATGACGATGCCCTCGCTCACAGAATCGATGACCGCGCGCACGAGGGGGGAGAACGTACCAGGCAGAACGCCCGTAGGAGCGACAGGTTTGTCGATCATTGGTTGGTTATCCTCATACAAAGCTTGCGGGTCCAAGGTTTCATCGTGTACCGGCGAAGGGTGTTAGGTTCGTGTCAAGATGAGACTCGGGTGTTGGGCAAAAGGTTGCTGGCTTGTTTCGGCTTGCGTCGTTCCGCCCGATTCCCATTATTGACCGTCAGGACAATAACGTGCCGAAAGACGCCTCCTCCACCCGCGCCACGATCCTCGCGGCCGCCGTCCACACGCTGCAGCGCGGGGGCATCGAGGGCTTTTCTCTCGATGCAGTCGCCAAGCGCGCCGGCGTTGTCAAAGGTCTGCTCCTCTACCACTACGCATCACGCGGCCGGCTGCTGCGCGCGGCAGCGACGCAACTCGCCGCAGCACGCGACGGCGCGATCGCGACCGCCCTGGCAACCGGTCCGGGCACAGCAGGCGTCGATGCATGCTGGGAGGTACTCCGCCGCCAGACGGAAGACGGCACGGCGCGAGCCTGGTTAGGCGTGTGTGCCGCGGGCCTTATTGACCGCTCGGACAGGAATGCTGGCTTCGAAGCTGCCGCTCGTGATGCGATCGTCGATGGGTGCACCGCTGCACTCGTCGCGGGCGTGACGGGAGCTGATGCGCGCGACGCCTACGACGCGCTGTGGCTGTCGTTGCTGGAGGTTACCGGAAAGTCCTAACGACGCCTCGGCCGCCGGCCGCCGCGCATCACGCGCGCGCGATGCCCACTCCCCAGGCTGCGCAGTCCCTGCCGCAGCTCCTCGAGCGAACTTGCCCGTACCGCTTCATGCTTGCCGCGCGTCACGGTGTAGCGCACCGGCCGGTCGAACGGCGGGAGATCCTCGGGATGCAGCCGGCGCGCTTGCCCTTCCTTGAGCCGCAGCCGGACGATGCCCCCTACACCCTGCTCGACATCGTAATCGATGGGGACGCGGTCGCCGTACAAGAAGACCGATGATGGCATCGCATCGAGCCGCTGCCGCTCCGCCTCGGGGATCGCGGCATCTGGATCGATCGCGACGCGGGCGCTCACAAATGCGTCCCAGGAATTCACGCCGGATATCTGCGCCGCGATCTGCGCGGCGATGCGATCCCGATCCGCCTGGCTGAGCCGCCCGCCCGAGCGCCGCCAGTAATGACCGAACCGCTCCAGCGCACGCCGCACCTTTCCCTGATCCGGGTGCGGGGTCTCCCCGGCAAGCAGGGCCTGGACCAGGGCGCGACGCGCGGAGTCAGCCAGATCCTCGGGGAACGGACTAGGCAATGCCTCGACTTCGCGATCGAGTGTGAAGCCGAAGTACTCGACGGTCCGCACGACCATCAGCCCTTCCCGGCGGCGCTGCCGCTCGAACACCACCTCCGGCCGGCCGCGGCGCGCGTACCGGCGAATGGCTCGCTCCGGAATCTGCGTCCCCTCGATGCTCGCGCGCGGCACGCCGAAGCGGTCGGCGAAGTAGCGCAGCGTTCCGGCGATCGCGCCCCAGCTGCCACACACCGAGCTCCGGCTCACCCGCGCCTCGCGCCCATCCGCGGTCTGTTCGTCGATCACGAGATCGAACGGCATGATCTTGGCCAAAAGGTCAGCAAAAAGCTCGAGCGTCTTCCGGTCTCCGTAGGGTAGCCTCTCTGGGAGGGGCATGTCGAGCTGACGATAGACCGAGGCGGTCCCCAGGGCGATGTCTTCAATCGCCTTCACGAGCACGCCCCGCTCCTCCGCCCAGCGCTCGATGTCGCCCTCGCGGAAGAGGTGCCGTGGCAGGCCATACACTGCGCCGAGGTAGCCGTGCTTGTTGACCGCCTCAGCGTAGACGTTGTAGGCGGTGATGTGATCGGAGCCTGGGACAATCAGTCCGCCCAGCTGCCGCTCCTCGCGAGTCATGCGGTGCAGCGACTCGATGTTCGAAGCCACGGCGACGAGGGGCACCAGCGGCGGCTCCGCATGGTAGAGCAGCTCACCCCACGGTCGCTCCACCGGCATCGCTTCGACGTCGCGACCGTAAGTCGTTAGCCGGCCATGATCTATCAGGCCGCGCTCCGTGAGCAGCTCGACGCTGTCGCGATAGGCCCGTCGATCGAGCGGGACCGGCAGGTCGAGCTCGGCGGCGTCCACTCCAATCGCAGCACAGGTGATCGCGACCCGCTCTGCATCGCCTGCCAGCTGGAATTCGGGGGCGGTAGGACGAAGGTTTTCGAACGCCAGCTCGCGGTCGCTGAGGATGTAGACCTCACCGTGCGGGACGCGCCCATGGACCCGACCCGCCATCTGGAGAATCTCGTTGGCGCCCAGGTACGCCCGTGTCAGCACGTTCTTGCCGCGCTCCACCACGTTGGTGTAGCGGGCATCGTAAATCACCACCGTATCCAGGCCACGAATGTTGAGCGCCGATTGGCCCGCCGCCGTCATCGCGAGCAGGAAGGGACGTTTGACCAAACCGTCAAGAAAAGGACGAATGACACGAATCGGCTCGCCGCCGTGGTAAAAGGCCGTCGCGAGGTTGGGCCAGCGATCGCCAAGCTCTTTTGCGATCTGTTCGACCTCGGCACGGGTCGGAACGAAGACCGCCACGCCGCGACGCTCTCGAGTCACCCTCTTTATGAATCGATCGTTCAAGAACTCGAGTGGCCGCTCGGCCAGGACGTCGACCTGCGCTGCCTTGGTGGGATCGAACGCCCGCGTCTCGAGGACCCGCGCGGAGGTCAGGTAATCCGAGTAAAAGCTCGGGTCTACTGTGGCTGAGAGCCAGATGAAGCGGCAGCGCGCGCGTTTGCCCAGCGCCAGGCAGAGCTCCATCTCCGCCGAGGTCTGATGGATTTCGTCGACGACCAAAGTGTCCTGGGCCGTGATCAGGCCATCCTGGAACCACCGCCGTGCAATGCCGGTCGTGACGATGACCACGTTCCACGTCGGCGTTTCGGGGGTCGCTTCGCGCTCGCGATTGACCACCCCAACCTTCAGCGGCGCCTTCAGGATGGTTTCCGCCATCGTCCGGATCGCCAGCGTTTTCCCGGTGCCTGTGCCCGCTACGATGCCAAAGCCCTGACCCGAGCCGGCCAGCCGGCGGATGTCGTCGCCATGCTCGCGCTCGAGCAGCGTTTCGAGCTTCAGCCCCAGCGCCAGCTCGATCGTCTCACAGGCGGCTCGAGTCGGTGCAATGACGATGACTCGGCCGGTAGCCGGTTCGGCAGCGAGAAATGCCTGGGGGTCGGGGGGGAGGAAATGATCGCGGGATATGCGCACTGCTGGAATATAGAAAAAGAAAGGAGGCGCCGGTGAGCAGGCGCCTCCAGGTTACTCGACGTGCCCTACCAGCCTCGATGATAGCGGCGAGCGTGATAACGATGCGGCCTCGCGTAGTAGCGCGGAGCAACGATGATCACCGGGCCCGGGGCGGGGTCGTAGCGATAGTAGTACGGAGGTGAATAGCGATTGTAGTACGGGTGCGCGTATCGATGGTAATACGGCCGGCCGATGACCACCTGACCGGCGAAGTACGGGTCTCCAAAACTCAATGAGACGCCAACCCTGGTTTGAGCGCTGGCGACGCTGGTAGCGAGACCGAGTAATAGGCCGGCGAGAACGAGCATGCGTTTCATGGCTGCCCCCTTTTGGGCGCGTCTATAAGGAAGAGCCGTGCCACGCTCGGCGAAATAGGTAAGTGATGTATTGGCAATGTGATACGACGGATGCCCTGGTCCGGCCGCTGTCCGTCCGCGGATACAACTGTCCGTTCAGTCGCCGAAGCTGATCCCCAGATCTCTCGCGGTGATGATGGTGTCGGAGTCGAGCGGCACGCGCCGCGGCGTCGCAATCGCGTCGGCCAGGGGCACGGCGACGATGCGCGGCGGCTGCAGGGCCACCATCATGCCGAATTGTCGCTCGGCAACCAGGCGGACGGCCGCAGCGCCGAACCGCAGCGCGAGCAGCCGATCGAACGTCGTGGGGCTGCCGCCGCGCTGCAGATGTCCCAGCACGAGCGACCGCGTCTCTTTCCCCGTCATCTGCTCGATCGAGTGCGCCACCTTGTCGGCGATGCCGCCGAGCCGCTCGTGCGCCGGATCGATGAGCGACACAGTGCCGCCTTTGGGGACCGCACCTTCCGCGGCCACCACGATGCTGAAATGCCGGCCCTCGGCTTCGCGCCGCCGGATCTTGTCGCAGACCTTGTCGATGTCGAACGGGATTTCAGGAATCAGGATCACGTCGGCGGACCCGGCGAGGCCTGCGTGGAGCGCGATAAATCCCGCGTTCCGGCCCATGACCTCGACGACCATCACCCGCTCATGACTCTCCGCGGTCGAGTGCACCTTGTCGATGGCGTCCGTTGCAGTAGCCACCGCGGTGTCGAACCCGAACGTGGCTACGGTGCCGCCCACGTCGTTGTCGATGGTCTTGGGCACACCGACGACCGGAAGGCCCTTTTTCCAAAGTGTGTGGACGATGCCGAGCGTCCCCTCGCCGCCGATCGCGATCAGGGCGTCGAGACGGTGGGCACGAAAGGAATCGAACAACTCCTGCGTTCGGTCGCGCTCCTCAAAGGAGCCGTCGGGGAGCGGCACGCGCCATTTGAGGGGATTACCGCGATTCGAGGTCCCAAGGATTGTGCCACCGAGGTGGGTGATGCCGCGGACTTCCTGCGGGCCGAGGGGCATCAACTCGCCCTCGCCGAGCAGGCTGCCGAATCCGCGCTTGATGCCGACGCACTCCCACCCGCGATGCACCGCCGTCAGTACGGCGGCACGGATGACGGCGTTCAGTCCGGGCGCATCGCCGCCGCCGGTGGAGATCGCAATTCTCACCGCTTGCCGGCGGCCGCCTCACGAATCAGCTGCACCACCTCACCCGACTCCGCATGGCGCTTCAGGGCTTTTTTGGAGAACACGCGGCGCCCGTCGACGTCCACTTCGAAGACGCCGCCTGAGGATTGGATCAGCCGCACTTCGGCATGCGGGTAGGCATTGCGGATCTCGGCCGCCAGACCGGTGGCCCGAGGCTCGTAATTTCAAATGACGCAGTATTCAATCGTGACGGTCATGGCGTGAACGATAGTCGCGCTTGACATGGTGCGCCACGGCGCCGACCTTGCGCGCAGCTTTATGCGGCTCCCCTCCAGGGTTTCGGCAGCGCCGGCGTTGTTCGTCCGTGTTGCGGTTTCCCTCGCCGCCCTCGTCAGCTTCGGCGCCGGGGTTTTCGCGTTCGTCAGCGGCGCAGTTCCGGCCGGCGAAAACCTGCCGCTCGCCGGCGCGCTGCTCGTGATCGTCGCCGCGCTCACACGCCGCTACGGCATCGCCCTCCCCGGCAACGGGTTCTCCTCCTACGTCATCGGCGTGATGCTGTTCGCCATTCTCGATCGCGGCTGGGCATTCGCCGCGATCGTCGCGCCGTTTGCGATGCTCGTCGGCGACGTCCTGCTGCGGCGCCTGCCGCTGCGCGCCGCGTTCGACAACGCGGCCCATCTCACCGCGGGCACGACATTCGTGGCCCTGATGTACGCGCGCGTGAGTGGCGCGGCCGGGGCGGCGGCGCTCACAGCCGATAACGTTGGAGCAGTCGCGCTCACCACCGTCATGTTGCCGATCATCGTGAACGGCACGTTCTATCTCGAGCTCGCGCTGGGCCAGACGATCGCCTGGGTGGATGCGCGGCTCACGCTGCGATGGGAATCCATCGTCTATCTCGTGTCGGCGGCGCTCGCCATCGGGTGGCTGGCGCTGCTCCATGCGACGCTGCCGGTGGGCCCACGCGTCGTACTCACGGCGGCACTGGCGCTGGGGACCACGGGCAGCCTGTACGTTTTGCGTCTCGGCGTCCGCGCCGACGAGCTGCACCTGATTCAGCGCCTGGCGCAGGTCATTGCCGCCGAGCTGACGCTGACCGAGAGCTTCAAGCGCGTGCAGGAGCTGACGCGCCAGCTGGTGCCGTGGGAGCAAATGGGATTCGCCCGGTACGATGCCCGCACGCGGCAAATGGAGCTCGTGGCTGACACCGCCGCTCAGCCGGGGAAAACGTTCCGGTTCGACTCTGATGCAGGACTGACTGGCGAGGCGCTGCGCTTGCGCCGCCCGGTCGTCGCGCACGGTCTCGCCCGCGATCAGGTCATCGTCCCCGGCGCCGAGGTCCCCGGCTCGGAGATGCTCGTCCCGCTCTACCACGCCGGGCAGCTCGTCGGCCTGTGGAGTGTGCGGCATTCCGATCCCACCATGTACCGACAGTCGGACGGCGAGCTGCTCGAGCTGCTCGCACCGCAGCTCGCCCTGATGGTCGCCATCGACGGCTCGCTGCGGCCCGTCACCGGCGCTTCCGATCAGACGATGCAGTACGTGCAGACGCTGACCGCGACGACCGAGGAGATCCATGCGTCCAGCGAAGAGGTCGCCGCATCGGCGCAGCGCGCCAGCCACGGCGCGGTCCAGGCGGCGAATCTCGTCGCCACGGCGGCGCGCGAGGCCGGGCAATTGAAAGACACGGCGGCCGAGCTCGCCGCCGCCGGCGATCGCACGCGCGACGCGGGGTCGCAGATGGAAAAGACAGCGGACCGCGTGCGCACCGGCACCCAGAACGCCGTCCGCCAATTGACCGATCTCGGCGCCACCACCGAGGAGAGTGCCGCCGAAGTCGGCCGGCTGCGCGACGTCGCGACACAAGTCGAGAAGTTCTCGGAGACGATCGGTTTCGTGGCGAACCAGACGAATCTGCTCGCCCTCAATGCAACCATCGAAGCGGCGCGCGCGGGAATTCATGGGCGCGGTTTCGCCGTCGTCGCGGACGAGGTGCACAAGCTGGCGGAGGCGAGTGGCCGCGAGGCGCGCAACGTGAGCAAGGCGGTGCAGGACACCCGCCGCGCGTTGGATCGCGCCGCACAGCTGATCGAACGGATTCGGGGCGACCTGGGGCAGGTCGTCGAGAGCTCTGCCGAGTGGGTACAAGACCTCAATCGCATCGCCGAGGCGGCCATCGAGACGGCGCGCGCCGGGAAACAGGTCGCCGAGTTTGGGCGTCAAAGCGTGGAGCTGGCTACGAAGATCACCGCGACCCTCGGGCAAGCGCGCACCGGCGCGCAAATGTCCAGCCAGGAAGCGGAGGCCGTCGCGGCGGCGGCGGCCGAGCAGCTGCGCGCGATCCAGGACCTCGCGCATGGCGCGGCCGAATTGTCCGCCCTCGCCGAGCAGCTGTCGCAGGCACTGCGTTTCATCCGCGGGGGAAATGGTCATCCGTAAGTCGATTGTTGCGGCAGCGGTCGTACTGGTGGCGACAAGCGTCGGGAGCTGCAGCGGGGACGGCGCCTCACCCACCACGACGGCCCGCATCGACTACGCGGCCGGCGCCATCGAGCCGATTCTCACGCGGGGCGAACGGTTCGTCATCGAAGGCCTCAACTTCGGCACCGCCCGCGGCACGGTCCTGCTCACACGAATCGGCGGCGGCACGATCGAGGCCGCCGTCGCGGACTCCGAATGGACGGCATTCACGATCACCGCCGTCGTTCCCGATTCGGCGGCGACCGGAACCGAAGCCCTGGCAGTCGTTCCCGCGACCGGGACGCAGATCGTGACGACGGTCCACATCCTGCCCCGGTCATTCTTCAATCCGGCCGCGCTGACGTGGACGGCGCGTGCGGCGTACCCAGGTGCGATCGCCGGCATTGGACTGACTGCGGCGGAATTCCCTGGGGCCGGCGGCGTCTGGCACACCACGCTGTATGCGGCCGGCGGCGCGGAACCACCGTTGATGACGCCGGACTCGGGGGTGTACGTCGCGCACGCGACGGCCGGAGCGGCAGGGGCGATAGAAGGCTGGGCGCGCCAGCACGACACGACCGTGCAGTCGCGCAGCCGGGTGCTGCCGGTGCCGCGCGCGTTCGCCGCCGCCGCCGTGGCGACGCGCTTCAACTCCCGGTTTCCCGGGACCGCGTTGTACGTCATCGGGGGCATCGACCGGACGGGACGCGCCCAGGCCACGGTGTTCGCCGCCGATGTGACAGCCGACAGCGTCATCGGCCGGTTCGTCGTCCTGGAGCCTTTACCGGCGCCGCGCGCGGGAGCGATCGCGGTCGTGCGCCGCGGCAGGATTTACGTCATCGGCGGGACGGATCAGCTGGGCCACCCGCAGATCACCGTCTACATGGGTCGCATCGGGGCGAACGGGCACATCGACGGCTGGTACCTGCAGCCGTCACTCGGTGGGCCGCGGGCGTATGGGGCCGGAGTGGCGCGCGACAGTCGGCTTGTCGCCATCGGTGGAGTCGCCGACAGCGTGCCCCCTGGCGGCGGAGTGGGAGCCGGGACCCAGCGGCTGGTGACGGGCGATACGGCGGCCGTAAGCCTGCTGTCGGGATTCTTCACAGGCGGATGGGGGGCGGGACAGGCCCTGCTGCCCGAAGGCCGGTCGCAATTCGCGCTTCTCGACCTCGACTCGACCGTGTTGATCGTGGGCGGAATGTACGGCGGTGCCTCGAGCAATTCGGCGGAGACGCTCGCGGGGGTCGGGGCCGACGATTCCCTGACTGCGTTTGGCGGTCCCGTCGGTACCAATCGCATCGCCGACTTGATGTGCCTCACGGACTCAGCCGGAACCCTGATTGGCCCCGCCGGGGTCGCCTGGCATGAAGCGGATGGAACGCATCGTGGACTGGTCGTCGGCGGGCTCGATTTGGCCACGCAGGGGCGCCGCAGCTGCGCCTGGGGTTTCTGAACGAGAGGCCGACTATTAAAGTGGAGTGCCGCCAACCTCAGGGAGCGACATGCGCGCGCGGACGATTCCGGTGGTGCTCTGTCTCGTTGCCGTTCCTGCCCTTTGCGTCGGCCAGCACACCCATCAGTTCGAAATCGGCGCGTACGCGTCATTTACACGCTACGACCACGCGTTCAGTCTCGATAATCAGATCGGCGGGGGAGGTCGGCTCGGTTACTTCTTCAGTCCAGCCGTCGGCGTCGAGCTCGACGTGGGCTACCAGCAGCCCACGCCCACAGGCGGCGGCGCCACTGCCGCGCTCGCCCTCGGTGGCGGCAGCCTGGTTCTGAACCTCGGCAACGAGCACAACCTCTTCTATATCCTGGGCGGCTACTCCCGCCTCAGGTTCGGGGACAATCCCACCTACAGCTTCACCGATAACGGCGTTCACGGCGCGATTGGCGACCGGATCTTCTTCGGCGACCGCGTGGCCGTCCGCATCGAAGGCCGTGCGATCTATTCCCCGAAGACGGGATTCTCCAGCGGCAACTGGGCCGGACACATCGTCGGCTCGGCCGGGCTGGCGATCTTCACCGGGCCAAGCTCGTACAAGGACACGGATCAAGACGGCGTCGCGGACAAGAAGGACGCGTGCCCCGGCACGCCAGCCGGCGCGGTCGTGGATCCCGTCGGGTGCCCGAGCGACTCCGATCGGGACAAGGTCTACAATGGTCTCGACGCCTGCCCCAACACGGTTGAAGGAGCCGAAGTCGATGCTCGCGGCTGTCCCAAGGATGCCGACGCCGATGGCGTGTACGACGGGATCGACAAGTGTCCCGGGACGGCGACCGGCGCGCGCGTCGATGCGACCGGCTGCCCCACCGACGCCGACAGCGATGGCGTGCCGGACGGTCCCGATCAGTGCCCCAACACACCGGCCGGCGCCAGAGTCGACGCCACCGGGTGCCCGGTGGACAGCGACCATGACGGCGTGGCGGACGGGATCGACAAGTGTCCCAATACGCCCGCAGGCACCGAGGTCGATACGGCGGGATGCCAGCGGGTGTCGGACACGGACGGCGACGGCGTCGACGACACGAAAGACAAGTGCCCGGGAACCGCGGCCGGCACGCGGGTCGATGCGGCTGGCTGCCCGATCCTGTTCACGGAAGCGAAGACCCCGGTGGTGCTGCGCGGCGTGACGTTCGAAACGGGCCGCTCGGCCCTGAAGCCCGATTCGTACACGATTCTCGACATCGTGGCGGCGTCGCTCATCGCCAATCCGGACATCAAGATCGAAATCTCGGGCCACACCGATAACACGGGATCGGCAGCGACCAATACGCGTCTGTCGCAGGCGCGCGCCGATGCCGTGCGCACCTATCTGGCCAGCAAGGGCGTGTCACCCGATCGCATGGTCGCGAAGGGCTATGGCCCGTCGCAACCCGTCGCGCCCAATGCCACAGCGGCGGGCCGGGCGCAAAACCGGCGCGTCGAGCTGCGGCAGACAAACTGAGGCGGAGGCTACGTGAAAAAGGTCGCGGTCATGCTGGGAGTGTTGGCGTTGAATGCCACCACGCTGACGGCACAGTACGAACGGCGCTATGAAGTCGGACTGTTCGGCGCGTTCACGAAGTACGACAAAGCGTTCAATCTCGCCGATAAGATCGGCGGCGGCGTGCGTTTCGCGTACGGCCTGACTCCGATGATCGGCCTGGAGGTCGATGCGCTGTTCCAGTCGCCACAGAACGTCGCGCCATCCGTGCAGATCGAGCCGCTGATCGGCAGCGCCAGCCTTATCGTCAACGCGCTGAATGCCAGCCGCATGACGGTCTATCTGCTCGGTGGGTACTCGCGGCTCGATTTCGGCGCCACAAGCCCCTACCGGTTCACCGACGGCGGCGTCCACGGTGGCGCCGGCGCGAAATTCTTCATGAGCTCCCGCTTTGCGCTGCGGTTTGAGGCGCGAGGCATCTACACCCCGACGACGAACGGCGCGTTCGGCCAGAAGAGCGCCACGCATCTCATGGGGTCGGCCGGACTCGCGTTCTTCCAATCAGACGGCCCGCCCGCGGCGGATGCCGATCACGACCGTGTCTCGGACAAGAAAGACGCTTGCCCCGACACGCCGTTGGGAGCAACCGTCGATAGCCGTGGTTGTCCCGCAGACGCGGACAGCGATGGCGTGCTCAATGGGATCGATGCCTGCCCCAACACGCCGACTGGTGCGACCGTGGACGCCACGGGTTGCCCGCACGATCAGGACGGCGACAAGGTGTTCGATGGCATCGACCAGTGTGCCAACACGCCGGCGGGCGTGACGGTCGATGAGAAAGGCTGCCCGCCGACCCCCGGGGACAGCGACAGTGACGGCGTCAACGATCTGCTCGACAAATGCCCGGGCACGCCCCCGGGGGCGACGGTCGATGCGACGGGATGCCCCGTCGATTCCGATCACGACACGGTGTGGGACGGGCTCGATAAGTGTCCGGACACGCCGGTGGGCGCGACGGTCGATGCGAACGGCTGCCCACTCGACTCCGACGGCGACAAGGTGTTCGACGGCATCGATCGCTGCCCCGATACGGCCGCCGGCACGCCGGTCGATTCGTTCGGTTGCCCGGCGGACTCGGACAAGGATGGCGTGGGGGATGGCTTCGACAAGTGTCCCAACACGCCGCCCGGAACGACGGTCGACGCGAACGGTTGCCCGCCGGCCAAGGACACCGACGGCGACGGCGTCATCGATCCGCAGGATCGTTGCCCGGGCACGCCCGCCGGGTCGCGCGTCGATCAGTTCGGCTGTTTGATCCTGTTCGAGGAGCGCGCTCCTGCGGCACCCGGAGCACCGGCGCCCGCACGCCCGACACTCATTCTGCGGGGCGTGAACTTCCGCAGCGGCAGCTCGGTCCTCACGCGCGAGTCGTATGCCGTGCTCGATCAGGTGGCGGCTTCGCTCATCGCGAATCCCGAAATCCGCATCGAGATCGCGGGCTATACCGATTCCACCGGCCGGAAGCTCTCGAATCTCCGGCTGTCGATGGGTCGCGCCGGAGCGGTGCGCTACTATCTGGCCCGCAAAGGCGTCAGCCCGATGCGGATGCAGGCGCGCGGATTCGGCGCATCAGGGTACATCGCGCCGAATGCGACGCTTGAGGGTCGCGCGCAAAACAGACGGGTAGAACTGCATAAGTTGAACTAGGAGACGCATCAGGCGCAGAGGCGCTAGGGGTCGGGACAAGCAAACAGTCCCGACCCCTAGTATTTTCTCTCGCCCCGATCCAACCGAGCGTCGTATGCGTTTGCAACATGCCTTGATCCTTGCCGTCCTGCTGCCCAGCGCCCTTCACAGTCAGCAGCGCGCCTGGCAGTCTACCGACTACTATCGCCTGACCGTCGTCAGCAGCCCCCAGCTGTCGCCCGACGGCCGCCGCGTGGCCTTCGTCGTTACGACCGTCGTCGAGGACAAGGATCGCCGCCACAACGAGATCTGGTTGGCGCCGGCCGACGGCTCGGCGCCCGGATTCCGTTATACCAGCCCGTCGACCGAAGCCTCGAACCCGACGTGGTCGCCCGACGGCGCGTTACTCGCATTCTCCAGCAAACGCGAAGGCTCGGACGACGACGTCTGGTTCCTGCGCACCAGCGCACCGGGCGGTGAGGCGTTCCAGATCAACGGCGTGCATGCGATGCCGGTGTTTTCGCGCGACGGGAAATGGCTGGTGTACGCGTGGCGGGGCGACGAGCCGGACAGCCTGAAGAAAGAAACGTGGCGCACGCGTGTCTCGCCGCAGGCCGTCACGCGCGGCGCCGATCCCAAGCGCTTCGACGGGCGGGTCTACACCTCGATTCCCATCGTCGCCGATGAGCGCGGATACCTCGCACCACGGGAAACGCGGCGGCCGAGTCACCTGTACCTCGTGCCGCTCGCCGGGGGAACGCCGCGGCAGCTGACCAGCGGCGATCTGAGTCAGAGCTCACCGGCCTGGTCGCCCGACGGGAGAACGATCGCGTTCGAGCAGGACACCACCGAGAACCAGGAAGTGCGCGACGATTCATGGCCGGCGCTGTACCTGTTCAGCGTCGGTGACAGCTCGGTTCGCGCGCTGACAACCGGTTTCGCGCAGAGCAGCAATCCCGCCTGGTCACCCGACGGCAAGACGATCGCGTTCGTGTGCTCCAAGGGACGCGGGATGAAGAATGACGTTTGTGTCGTGGGCGTGGGTGGCGGCACCGCGAGGAACCTCACGGCCGATTGGAGTCTCGATCCGAGCAGTCCGGCGTGGTCCGCCGACGGCAAGACGATCTACTGCTTCGCCGAAATCAGCGGCAACGCACATCTGTTTGCGGTCGCCGCGACCGGTGGGCCGATACGTCAGGTGACGACGGGAGAGCGCCAGCTGCGCGGCTTCACGCTGAGCGCGGACACCAGGACCCTCGCCTACAGCGCGAGCGACATCACGCACGGGACCGAGCTGTACGTGGCCCCGCTGGCGCGTGGCACTGAGCGGCGCGTCACGAGCCTCAACGATTCACTGTTCAAGCAGGTCGCCGTCATTCCCGCCGATACGTTCTGGTTCACGGGCGTCGGCGGTTTGAAGATCGAAGGCTGGCTGATGAAGCCGTACGGCTACCAGCCGGGCAAGAGCTACCCGCTGGTGCTGTCCATTCACGGCGGCCCACACTCCAATTACGGCAACGTGTTGTTTCCGGAATTCCAGATGCTGGCGGGGCAGGGGTACTGGATGCTGTTCACCAATCCCCGAGGCTCGACCGGTTACGGGCACACGTTCACGTTCTCGACCCGCGGGCGCTGGGGCATGGAGGACTACCAGGACCTCATGCAGGCGGTGGACGTCGCGATTGCGCGGGCGAAGGGCGGCGTCGACACGACGCGCATGGCGGTGTTGGGCGGATCCTACGGTGGCTTCATGACGAACTGGGTCGTCGGCCACACGCATCGTTTCCGGGTGGCGCAAACCGATCGCTCGATCTTCAACTGGTATTCGTGGTACGGCTCATCGGATGCGCAGGGGCTGACGGACTACGAATTCAGCGGCGCGCCGTGGGAGAGTGACTCGCTGTATCGCGTGCTGTCGCCGATGACGTACGCGAACAACATGCGCACACCGATGCTGATCGTGCATTCCGAAGACGACAAGCGCACGCCGATCACTGACGGCGAACAACTCTTCATGTCGCTGCGCAAGCGCGGCATTCCGGCGGAATTCGTCCGCTATCCGCGCTCCTACCACGGGCTGTCGCGCACCGGCCCGCCGTGGCTGCTGGTGGACCGGTTGGAGCGGATCCGCACGTGGTTCGCGCACTGGATCGGTACGGGCGAGGCGATGCCCGCGGCGACGTCGAGCCTGCATTGATGCTGCGGGGGAGTTTGCTGCTGGCGCTGGCAGGCATGCTGCTGGCAGGACCGGCGACGGCACAACAGCGGCGTACTCGACGGCCAGCACCGCCGCCCGCCGCCCCTCGCCGCCATGCGCCGACCCCCGCCGCCGTCCTTATTCCCACGCCGCGGTCGGTCCTGGGTTTCGAGCCGGGCGACGACCGCAAACTCGTCGAATGGCCGGTGCTGGTGCGCTATTTCGAAGCGCTCGCCAAGGCGAGCCCGCGCGTCGATTACCGCGAGCTGGGAAAGACCACGCTCGGCGCGCCGTTCATCGCGCTCGTGATCTCGAGCCCTGAGAACCTGCGCCGGCTCGACTATTACCAGCAGGTCAACGCCGAGCTCGCCGATCCGAGGAGGTTCCGGACTGCTCGCACCGCGCGCGACGCACTGACCAACGGCAGGGCCGTCGTGCTGATCACGTCGAGCATCCATTCGACCGAAGTGGGAGGTCAGCTCTCGCCGGTCGCGCTGGCGTACCGGCTGGCGACCGACACGAGCGCGGCCACGCGGGCGATTCTGGACAACGTAATTCTCTGGCTCGTGCCGTCGCTGAATCCCGACGGCGTCACGATCGTCGCGAAATGGTACAATCGCACCCTCGGCACGAGCGCCGAGGGAACGTCTCCGCCGGAGCTGTATCACCACTACACCGGACACGACAACAACCGCGACTGGTACGCGTTCACGCAGGTCGAAACGCAGCTGACGGTCGATTCGCTGTACAACGTCTGGCACCCGCAGATCGTGCACGACATCCATCAGATGGATGCCACCGGCGCGCGGCTGTTCCTGCCGCCCTATCTCGACCCGGTCGAGCCGAACGTCGATCCGCTGCTGATCGATGGCGTGAACGCGCTGGGGAGCACGATGGCGTGGGAGCTCAGCGGCCAGGGAAAGACCGGCATATCGATCAGCTCCACCTACGATGCGTGGACCCCGGCGCGGGCGTACCAGCACTACCACGGCGGCATTCGCATTCTGTCCGAGACCGCGAGCGCCGACCTCGCCACGCCCGTCGACATTCCGTTCGATCACCTCCAGGCCCGCTCTCGCGGCTACAACCCCCGCGAGCGCTCGTGGAATTTCACGAACCCCTGGCGTGGTGGCCGCTGGACGCTGCGTGATATCGTGTCCTATCAGACGGACGGTGCGTACGCGCTGCTGGTCCACGCCGCGCACGACCGCGAGCGCTGGCTGGCGAACTTCTTCACCGTCGAAACGCGAGCGGTGCGCGGCTGGGGGCCGCGCGAGTGGCCGTACGCGTACGTCATCCCGGCCCGACAGGACTCCGTCGCGTTGAGCGCATTGCTCGGCATCCTGCGGCGCGGCGCGGTCGAGATCCGCACGGCGCTGCAGTCGTTCAGCCTGCAGGGCCAGCGCCACAGCGCCGGCACCTATGTCGTCGTGCTGCGCCAACCCTACGCATCATTCGCCAAGACGCTGCTCGAGCCGCAGCACTACCCCGATCGCCGGCTCTATCCCGGCGGTCCCCCGGAGCGGCCGTACGACGTCACGGCACACACGCTGCCGCTGCTCATGGGCGTCAGCGCGATCGTGGCCAATGACTCGCTGCGCGTTCCACTGTCGTCGCCGATTACGCCTCGATCCGTCGCTCCCGTTCCCCCTCTCCGTGAGGACTCCGTCCCACGCATTGGGCTCTACAAGTCGTACGATGCCGCCATCGACGAGGGCTGGACGCGGTGGGTCTTCGACAACTGGAAGGTGCCGTACACGTCGCTGGTCGATTCCGTGGTACGCGCGGGCAAGCTGCGGGATCAGTTCGACGTGATCATCCTCCCCGATCAACCACCGCGTGACATTCTCGAAGGGTTGCCGCCGCGCTACCCTGCTCCGTACGCCGGCGGCGTCGGTCCCGACGGGAGTGAGTCGCTGCGGCAGTTCGTCATGGATGGCGGCACGCTGATCGCGTTGAACGAAGCGAGCCGTTTTGCGATCCAGGCGTTGCTGCTGCCGGTGCGTAACGTGCTGGAGGCTGTGCCCGATGAGGACTTCTACGCCCCCGGCTCGATTTTCCGGCTCGAGCTCGACACGACACATGCGGTGGCGCGAGGGATGCGGAGCGAAACGATCGGGTGGTTCCAGGGCGGTCCGGCGTTCGAAGTGCTCGACTCGACGGTCACCCGAGTGATCGGCCGGTGGCCGGAAGATCCGGCGCGTGTGTTGCTCTCCGGCTGGGTGCTGCATCCCGATCGCATCGCGGGGAAAGCGGCCATTCTGGAAGTGCAGCAGGGAGCGGGACGCGTGCTGCTGTTCGGCATTCGGCCACAGTATCGGGGCCAGAGCCTCGCGACTTACCCCTTGCTATTCAACAGCTTACAGCTCAAGTGAGAGGTTAATCCTTGCTCGCGTAGGGGTCAATTTCCTATGTTGGTGGCCCCTATGAAGTTGGCTCGGCTGGCAGGCGCTCTGTTGCTCCTGGCCGCGACCGCAAGTCGCGGCCTTTTTGCCCAACAGTTGCCCGCCTCGCCCGACAGCATGCAGCTGCGCGGCGTCGAGCTCCGCTACGTCCTCCCCGAGCCGCTGTTCGACAACTCGCCGGCCGCGCAACCGGTCAAGGCGCTCTACGTCAATGCGTGGGCGTTCGGATCGAGCAAGCTCGCGCAGCTCGTACGGCTCGCCGACTCGACGGAGATCAATGCCTTCGTCGTCGACGTGAAGGACGACACTGGTTGCCTGCTCTATCCATCCGACGTGAAAGTCGCGCAGGACATCGGCGCAACGAAGTGCGTGCGCACGCGGGATGTGCAATCGCGCCTCGATACGCTGCACGCCCACGACATCTACGCGATCGCGCGCATCGTCGTCGCCAAGGACCCGCTGCTCGCCGAGCGGCGTCCCAAGTGGTCGGTGCAGAACCGCGACGGCAGCGGGTTGTGGCGCGATCGGATCGGCATCGCCTGGGTCGATGCGTACAACGATTCGGTGTGGATTTACGCGGGGCAGCTCGCTGAAGAGGCGGTGCGGCTGGGATTCAACGAAGTGCAGTTCGACTACGTGCGCTTCCCCGACGAGCCGAAGGAAGCGATGGCGCAGGCCCTCTTCGCCGCGCGCAAACCAGGCGAAACCCAGCGGGAAGGCGTGCAGGCCGGCATCGCGATTCTCGCCAACCGCATCCAGCCGCTCGGCGTGCCGGTTACGTTCGACATTTTCGGCCTCACCGCGTCGGCCACGGGCGATCTCGGCATCGGCCAGGTGTGGGAGGATTTCATCACCGTGGCCGACGTCGTGCTGCCGATGGTGTACCCGAGCCATTACTACCGCGGCAGCTACGGGCTCGCCTGGCCCAACGGCGAGCCGTATCGCGTGGTGCGGAACGCGCTGAGCGAGGCGATCGAGCGCTCGCGGCCGTTCGTCAAAGCGGCGACGATCCGTCCGTATCTGCAGGCGTTCACGCTCGGCCGCCGCAAGCCGCGCTACACCCCGCACGAAATCCGCGAGCAGATTCGCGCAGCCGAAGAGCTGGGCATCAGGACGTGGGTGCTCTGGAATCCCCGCAGCGTGTATCAGCGCGACTCGCTCCGCCCCTATCGGGACGTCGCGACAGTTACCGGTGGCGGGGGCGCCCAGTAGCGCCATATTCTTCCACATGAGAAAGCTGTTGATTCCCCTGGCGTTGGCCGGGACGCTCGGCGCGTGCTCTGACGCCGGTGGCGTCGATCCCGATGCGATCCCGCAAGCCCAGCTCGTTGCCGTGCGCATGGCGCTCGACTCGGCGTTCCTGCACGATAGGACGCTGGACTCGGCGTTCACCGGCGACTCCGGCCTCTACGCGCTGATGTCCAATCTCGTGTTCTTTTTCGTCGATCGGGCGTCGCGGATCGCTCAGGGAAGCGATACTACGCGCGTGGTGGGCATCGAGTTCGACATCGACGCCAACCAGGGCGGAGCGCACATCACGAGCAACTTCACCACGATCCTCGGCTGGAAGGGCTTCGACTCGACGACGCGCACCATGGACACGGTGTTCTTCCTGATGGGCTCCGGACGGGCGCCGGTCAGCGATTCTCTGTGGACGCGCTTCACGCTCGATACGGCCGGCACCGGCACGGGCTTCGTCATCCATCAGGCGCTGGACTCGACGACCACGAAGTGGTTGTCACGCGGTGGGCACCTGCGTACGACGTCGAGCCGGTACGGCTCGCCGCAGGGGACCTCGAGTTTCTCGGTCTATCGCGGCATGCTGAACGGCGAGTTCGCGATCACCGCGAAGTCGGTTCCCGATTCCACGACAACGGTGACGTCGGCGTTGGACTTTGGCAGTGGCGCGCGCGCGGTGAAAGTGAAGATCCGCGGCGCCCTACCCTGACTTCGAACTCTCGAGCACCATCCCCGGCTCCCACGCGGTGATGTAGCCGCTGATGGCGGAAGCGGCGACCGTGTAGGGATTGGCGAGATAGAGTTGCCCCGGCCCTGAGCGACCGGGGAAGTTGCGGTTGATCGCGCTGATCGTCACTTCCTCGCGCGTCTTCGAGACACCTGGCCCCGCATTGATGCACGCCCCGCACGACGGCTCCAGGAATGTCGCGCCCACCTGCTGGAACACGTCGAGATAGCCCCGCTCCTCGCAATAGCGCTTCACGTCCTGTGAGCCACACTGAATGAAAAAGCGCACCCAGGGAGCCACCCGCTCGCCGCGTCCGGCGGCCTCCGCCAACACGCGGGCGTACATGTCCATGTCTTCCTTCTTGCCCGCGGTGCACGAGCCGGCGTACGCGATGTCCACCTTGATGCGGTCGGCTACGGCATCGATGTACAGCCCGTTCCCCGGATCGCCCGGCAGGGCCATCATCGGACGAATGCTCGCCGCGTCGAGCTCGATGACCTCGCAGTACTCCGCGTCCGGATCGCTCGCCAGGCCGGCACACAGCTGCTCGGCATCCTTGCGGGACAGCTTGCGGTAGTCCATCAGGTACTCGACGGTCTTGTCGTCGGGTGCCACGTAGCCCGTGAACCCGCCGACTTCCGCCGTCATGTTCGTCATCGTGGCGCGCTCGTCAACCGACAGTGACTCGACAGCATCGCCGCAATACTCCACCAGCTTGCCGATCGCCTTGCCTGTCTTGACGTACGGATGGCGCAGGACTTCGAGCATGAAGTCCTTGGCGGTCACGTTATCAGATTTCTGGCCGGTGATGACCACTTTCACCGTCTCCGGCACCTGCAGCCGCACGTCCCTGGTGATCCAGGAATTGAAGATCGCCGTCGTTCCCACGCCGAACGCGACGCAGCCGACGGCGCCGGCGTGGGGCGTATGCGAGTCGGAGCCGATGATCACCTGACCCGGCAGCGCGTGCGATTCGAGAATCTTGGAATGACAAATCGCCTCGGAGCCATGGTGACCGAGCCGCAGCTCGCCGTAGAGCTTGATCCCCTGCGCCGTGGCGAACTCCCGCTGTTTCTTCTCGAGCTGTAATGCGACGTCGAGCAATCCTTCCTTGACCCGCTCAGGCGTCATCGCCTCCGGCAGGAACGTGAGATGGTCGCGGAACATCAGGATGGAGCCGGGATCGTTGACTTTGGCGTCCTTGCCGACGAGCTGCTCGAAGAAGATCGCCGCCATCGGGGTGACGTACTCGTGGCTGAAGCGGATGTCCGTCAGGACGAATCCCTCATCGCCCGGCTTCACTGCGGGGACGCCGATCTTTCCCTTCGCGGGATCGACGACCCAGCGCCGCGCCAGGATTTTCTCTCCCAGCGTCATGGGACGCCGCGGCGTCCCGGGTGGACGCAGCACCACCTGGCCTTTCAGCCGGGCCACGTTGTAATTGAAGAGCCCGCCGTGCTCGATTATGCCGCGCGTGATCTCTCCCTCGCCCGCGGTGAAAGCCGACAGCGGGATGTCCTCGCCGCGTTTCACCTTGTCGAGGATGGAGAAGTCGGTCGTCGTGAGCACGCCGAGATTCTGACAGTTTTCGCGGTAAATGCGCTCGATGCTTTCCGCGACGACGAGCTTGATCCCCGCGCACATCTCGGCGTACGGCGATTGCTCGCGCGAAGAGCCTTTGCCCCGGCGCTTGCCGCTCACGGCGACGACGAAGCCACCGCGTTTCACGGAGCCACGCGTGATCGGGAATTCGTCGCGGCACTTGAGACCGAGGTAGGGGAATTCGCCCAGCGTCTCGTCATAGTAGTAACAGATGTAAGCCGGCGTGATTTCGTCGGTCGAGATGTCGTCCCGCAGCTTGGTGGCTGGTGTCCAGGCGGGATCTTCGCCGGCGAGCTGTGCGCGCACGAAGCCGGGATCCTCGGCGAGGTAGAGAATCCGGCCCTGCAGGCGGACAGTTGTGTCGCGCATGCGCGAAGTATCTTCTTGGAGCCTCATGTTCGCAACCGCGTTGCTGTTCCTGCAAGCGACTTTCCAAAGCCCGCGCGTCATCGAGAGCTCCGGCGTCGCGGTGAGTCACGCGTTTCCGGGCGTGTTGTGGACGCACAACGATTCCGGCGACGGTCCCTACTTGTACGCCACAGACCTGCATGGCGCCGACCGAGGCGCGTTGCTCGTGCCCGGTGCGCAGGCGATCGATTGGGAGGACATGGCGCTGGGCCCCTGTCCTCTGCCATTCCTGTTGCAACCGCGGCCGCGACAGTATGCCGCGACCTGCGTCTATCTCGGCGATACGGGAGACAACCTGGAGGGACGGCCGTACGTCACGGTGTACGCGATCCCCGAGCCGGAGCCGCCCGAGGGTCCGGGAGATACGCTCGGGACGAGCAGAGCGCCGGCGGTGCTGCGCGTACGGTATCCGGACGGCGCACATGATGTCGAAGCGATCTACGTATCGCCGCGCGATACCGCGGTGTACTTCGTCAGCAAGGGGTTCAGGCGTGGCAGTGCGATTCGACTGTATCGCGTCGAGCGACAGCACTGGAGCAGCCCGGATACGAGCGGTGAAATCGCCGTAGCCACGCTGGTACAGACGCTCGACATTCGTCCCAACAGCGAAGCGGGCCGCGTCGTCACCGGTGGCGCCGTGCGGTCAGACGGCCGCCTGGTCGCCCTCAGGACGTACAGCGAGATCTACCTCTTCTATCCGGGGATCGGCGGTCGCCTCGTGCCGGCGCGGGAGCGCCCGTGCAACATCGCCGGCGTCGATAACGGCGGCGAGGCGATCGATTTTCTGGGTGACACGACGTTTGTCCTGACGAGTGAAGCCAGCTCGCGCCAGCCGGGTACGATTCACACCGTCACGTGCGGACTCTAACGGGAGACGCTCAGTTGATGATGATCGAATGTCTTCATGCTGTCACCATGCTGGCAGTCGTCGCGACGAGCGCGCTCGCGCAGCAGATCCCGGCGGATACCGCGGCGATGGACGCGCATCTGCGCTTTCTCTCGAGCGACTTGCTCGAAGGCCGGGCGCCCGCGACGCGCGGTGGCAGGCTCGCGGCCGAGTACATCGCCGCCCAGTTCCAGGCGATGGGGCTGCAGCCGGCCGGAGAGAACGGCAGCTATTTCCAACCGGTCGCACTCGTCGGGATGACTCCCCATCCGGCACTTGCCTGGGGCAAGGCGAGCGCGCTGGACAGCCTGGTCTACCGTGATGGTTTCGTGGCCTGGGGCGAAAGACCGGAAGCCGATATCTCGACCACCGGTGACGTCGTGTTCGTGGGCTACGGCATTCGGGCGCCCGAGTGGCAGTGGGACGACTACAAGGGCACCGACCTGCGCGGCAAAGTGTTGCTCATGCTCGTCAACGACCCGGGTCTCGTCGATTCCACGGTGTTTCTTGGAAAAATTCTGACCTACTACGGCCGCTGGACCTACAAGCTCGAAGAGGCGGCGCGCCAGGGCGCGGCCGGTGCGATCCTGGTGCACACGACAGAAAGCGCGACATATCCGTGGGAAGTGGTGCGCGGATCGTGGTCGGTCGAGCAGTTCAAGCTGGACCAGCCGCACGCTCCGAGCATCGCGTTCGCCGGCTGGGTGACGGAGGGCGCTGCGCGCGCCGCTCTCGCCACGGCGGGATTGAATCTGGACTCGCTGAGCCGGGCGGCGGCGCGCCGAGACTTCCGTCCGGTCGTGACTGGATTGCAGGCCGCGGTGCGCGTGCACAGCGATTTACGGCGCGTCGAGTCGGAAAACGTCGCGGCGCGGCTACCAGGGGACGGTCGCAACCAGGCGTTCGCGTCTCAAGCGGTGCTGATCACCGCGCACTGGGACCACAAGGGGATCGGCCCCGTCGTGCGCGGTGACTCGATCTATAATGGCGCGGAAGACAATGCATCCGGCATTGCGGCGATACTCGGTGCAGCCAAGGCGCTGACGCAGTTGCCTCCCGCAGCACGCACGATCCTCTTCCTCGCCACCACCGCCGAGGAGAGTGGCTTGCTCGGCAGCGAGGCGTACGTGCAGCGGCCGCTCGTCCCGCTCGCGCAGACCGCCGCGGTCCTGAACCTCGACGTCACGAACGTGCGCGGCGCGACGCGCGACATCGGCGCGCTCGGCATGGATCGCTCGACGCTCGGTCCGGTGTTCGAGTCCGCCGCGCGCGCGGAGGGTCTGACCGTGGAGTCGCAACCCGACATTCGCGGCTCGTTCTTCCGTTCCGATCACTTCCCGTTCGCGCGTTCGGGCGTCCCGGCGTTATCGATCAAACCGGGCGTCGATTTCGTCGGTCGTCCGGCTGGGTGGGGCCAGGAGCAGGAAAACATCTACAACGAGCAGCGCTATCATCAGCCCAGCGACGAGTATCGGCCGGCATTCCGCTACGCGGGGATGGCGCAGCAGGTGCGGGTGACCGTGCGGACCGCGCGGGCGATCGCCAACGCTCCGGTCCTACCACGCTGGCTGCCGTCGGCGGAGTTTCAGCGCCCACAGCCCTAAGGGAACATCAAGGGGGACAATGGGTTAAGCACGGGCGATTGCCCTTTGTGCTGGGGACGGATAAGTTGCGCGCGCTTTTCGACCGCGCAGCACCAGTTGGCCCGACCTCGTACCTGGAGCGGCGGTTGGAGATTCCCTCCACGCATACAGTGCCTCTGTCGTGGCTGCACGAGGCCGCCAGTCTCCCCATCCAATATCGGACTCTGACTGAAGTCGTCCCCGAGCAGTCGCGCGACATGGAAAGAGTCGCGGTGCTGCGCGAGGAGATCGTGCGGTACAAGGAATCGCTGGCGATCATCCGCAAACAAAAAGACACGGGGCTGTGGGGCGGAAATCTGCTGGCTCCCGCGCCCTCGAAGGCGCTGGGATGGAAGGAAGTGGGGACGATTTTTCAGTATCGCCGGCTACTCGAGCTCGGCTGGCCGCCGGACGGGCGCCCGTTCCGTTTTGCCGATCGCTTCCTGTTTCGTTTGCTCTCGCGGGATGACGATCCCTCGCTGCTGGTCGAGTTCCAGCGCGCCGCGAAAACCGACCCCGGGCTGGGCCTGTGGGCCCGCAGCATGGGTGCCCAGGCGGCCGCCGCCGCGCTCGCTCGAGGTGCCCATCAAGACGATCCGCGGCTACGCGGCGCGGCGCATCGCATCGCCAGCGACATCTCGATGTACCTGCGCAGCGAGGTGGCACAGAAGCCGTTCAAGAAGGCACAAGGCAAGACTGTGCTCGATCCGCTGGCGTATCCCCCGACCGTGTTCTCGGTCGAGATGCTCGCCTTCATGCCGGCGGTGCAGCGCGAGCGCGCCGGCTTCCTCGAGCGGCTGGCGGCTTACTTCTCGATTCCCACGCCGCGGCGCGCCTTCGCGATCCTGGCGGGGAAGAAGACGATCCCACCGCTGTTCGAGATCCTCGGCGACCCCCTGCATGCGGACGCCCAGGGCCGGATTACGGATGTCCCATTCGCCCTCTACTGGCTGGAGCTGCTCGCTCGACTCGGCATCGTGCGCCACGTACCCAGCGCCGCCAAGGTGCTGGCACGACTCTACAGCGAAACCGACGACCAGGGGGTGTGGAGTCCCGCTGGGCTGCGCGTCACGCCCAAATCCACGAACCCCGTGGTTTCGCACTACTTCCCTCTCGAAGGCCCAGGCAAGAGTCCGGCGCAGCGCCAGACCGACGTGACGTTCCGCCTGGCGCTCATCGCAAGGCTGCTTGGGATGCCGCTGAACATCGTTTGATATAGCCGTTTCTACAAAACGTAGTAGTATTTGCTACTACAATGACCGTCGATCTGAGGCCATTCGGGTTCACCCCAACTGAATCGCTGGTCTACACGACGCTGCTGCGCCTTGGCCCGTCGACCGGCTATGCCGTCGCGCGCGGTGCCCGCCTGGCCCGAGCGAATGCGTACGCGGCGCTGGAGGGCCTGGTCACCCGTGGCGCCGCCACGCGGACGCCGCCCCCCGCTCGCCCGGCACGCTATCGGCCGACTGATCCGCAGGCGCTCATCGCGCAGCTCGCTTTGGTACAAGGGGAGGCGTTGGATCGGCTTGGCCGGGATTTGCGCGGGCTGTCACGTCCCGGGGACCCGGTGACCAGGGAGGTGTCGGGCAGCCGGGCGGTGGCAAATCTGGTGCAGCAGTTGGTCGCGCGCGCCGAGCAGCGGGTAGAAGGGATAATGGCGATCGAGCTGTGGCGGCCCACGTTGCCCGCGTGGCGCCGCGCGGGTGAGCGAGCGCAGATCCGGTTACTGATCCGCGGTGGTCTGCCGCCGGACCCGCCCTCCTGGCTCACGCCTGCCGCCGAAGGCGCACCGGACGCGACGATTCTCGTGATCGACGAGTCACAATTAGTGATCACCGCGGGCGAGGGCGAGGCCATCGCCGGCCTCTGGACCTCGCATCTCCTGATCGTGCTTCTCGCCCGGCGCGCCCTGCAAACCGTCTCGTGAACGCGCGCCTGATCGCAGGCCTGGTGCTCCTCTCGGGCGCTTGCCGTGCATCCCCGATTCCTGAAGCGCAGCGCTATCCCGCCGGCACGCCGTTTCACGCGAAGTACAGAATGATCGACGGCACACGGCTCCGGATGATCGATTCGGGTAAAGGCACGCCCGTGGTATTCATTCATGGGATCGGAGCATCCATGTATGGCTGGCGATACGCACTGCCGGCGGTCGTGGCGGCCGGCTACCGGGTCGTCGCGTTCGACAACCGCGGGTTTGGATTTTCCGACAAGCCGGCGCACGGCTACAGCAACGCCGCGTATGCGCACCTGGTCGTTGCGCTACTGGACTCGCTTGGGATCTCGAGCGCGGTGTTGGTGGGGCATTCGATGGGTGGCGCCATCGCCGCGGAGGTCGCTCTCGCCAGTCCGGATCGCGTGCGCGGCATGGTGCTGATCGACGCAGCGGGATACGACGTCCGTTGGCCCGGTGTACTGAAGATCGCCCGCTGGCCGTTTATCGGCGCGATCGCGACGAGCTTCCGGGGACGCTGGGTCACCGGCCGCATTCTGCGTTCGACCTTCGCTGATCCGAGCAAGGTGACGGAAGCCGACGTCGATCAGTACTACGCGCCGGTCCCGGAGCCGGACTTTGGACGCGCCTTGCGAGGTGTGCTTCGGGAGTTCAGGTTCGACAATCTCGGCGGCGGGCGCCTCGCGACCGTGCAGACGCCGACATTGATTTTGTGGGGCGACGCCGATCGGTGGATTTCGCTGCGTGACGGCAGCCGCTTTGCGCGTGAGCTGCCGCGCAGCGAGTTCGTTCTGGTGGCCCACGCCGGCCATGACGCCGCCGAGGAATCGCCCGATCAGGTGAATCGCTTGCTGCTGGATTTCCTCAAGGAAGGTCTGACCCGCATTCCGGAGAACGTCGCATGGTACTCGCCGTCATCGCGGCCCTGGCGCTCCAGCAACCCGTAGACTCCGCCTACACCGCCAAAATTCGTGAGCTGACCACCGAGCCCCGATTCAACACGGAGCTCACCGACCACCTGCCCGCCGACACTCGGGTACCGACCCCGTTCAAAGTGCTCGGCTACGTGCCGGGCACGGTCGGCCGGTTGTCGTACGTCGCGGACATCACGCGCTACTTCCGCGCGCTCGATGCAGCATCGCCGCGCGTGAAGGTCTTTGACCTGGGGACCAGCGACGAGGGCCGGCCCATGATCGTGGCGGCGATCGCCGATTCCGCGACGATCGCACAGCTCGACCACTATCGCGACATCACCGCGGCATTGGCCGACCCAAGACGGCTGACGGCCGATTCGGCGCAGCGGCTGATCGGGACGGGGAAGCCGATCTATTACGCGACCGGCTCGATCCATTCGCCGGAGACGGGGTCCCCGGAGATGCTGATGGAATTGGCCTATCGCCTCGCCGTAGAGGACACGCCACTCATCCGGCAGATTCGCGACAGCATCATAACACTCATCACGCCAGTGACCGAATTGGATGGCCGCGACAGGATGGTGGACATCTATCGTTACCGGAAGGCGAACAAGAACATCGGGCCAGGCCTCATCTACTGGGGCAAGTACACCGCCCACGACAACAATCGCGACGGCATGGTGATGTCGCAGGTTCTGACGCGCACGATGATGAACACGTTCTTCGCCTGGCATCCCACCGTGCTGCATGATCTCCACGAATCGGTCCCGTTCCTCTATACCTCCACGGGAACGGGGCCGTACAACCGAGAGCTCGATCCGATCGTCATCAGTGAATGGCACGAGCTCGCGTTCCAGGAGATCACCGAGCTGACGAGACGCGGGTTGCCGGGCGTATGGACCCACGACTTCTACGACGGCTGGACGCCGAACTACATGTTCTGGGTGGCCAACGGCCACAACTCCATCGGCCGTTTCTACGAGACGTACACGTCGCGTGGCGCCGATTGTCACACCGTCAAGCTCCCCGAGCGGCAAACCTCGATCGAGTGGTTCCGGCCCAATCCGCCGGTCAACGGGGTGCGCTGGTGCATCCGCAACAACATCAACTATCAGCAGTCAGCTCTGCTCATCGCGCTGAACTACATGGCGCGCAACGGGCGCCGCTACCTCGATCAGTTCTATCGCAAGGGTGTGCGCGCCGTCGAGCGCGGGCGCGCCAAGGATGGCCCGAACGCCTATCACATTCCCGCGAGCCAGGCGCGTGCCGTCGAGGCTGCGAATCTCGTCAACCTGCTCCGCTTTCACGGCATCGAGGTGCGGCGCGCCGATCACGCCTTCAAAGCGGCAGGCACGGACGTCGCGGCAGGTGATTACATCGTGCGACTGGACCAGCCGTACGGCCCGCTCGCAAAGAGCTACTTCAGCAAGCAGGACTACGGCGCCGACGATCCACGACCGTACGACGACACGGGCTGGACGCTGCAGTACGTTCGCAATGTCGTGCTCCACGCCATCAACGACACCAGTGTGCTGCACGCGCCCGCGACGCTGATGACCGCGGACGCGCGGGTGAAGGGTCAGGTGACGGGCGTCAAAGCTCCGGCGGCATATCTCATCGCCCCGACGACCGAGAGCGGGCTGATCCAGTTTCGTTTCGCGCTTCGCGATATCCGGATGTGGGCGAGCGAGGACTCCTTTACGCTCGACCGGCGGACGTGGGGGCGCGGTACGACGATCGTCTCAGCTGGCGAGGGTGCCGACCGCCGTATCACACAGGCAGCCGAGTCGCTCGGGTTGAGCATCACGGGTGTGCGGCCGGTGCCTCAAGTGGCGCGGCACGAGTTGGACGTGCCCCGCATCGCGCTCGTGCACTCCTGGCTCAACACGCAAAACGAAGGATGGGTGCGCTATGCGTTCGACGTGCTCGGGATCCCGTACACCTACCTGAGCGTGCAGCACCTCAAGACCCTCGATCTGAAGCAGTTCAACGTGCTCGTGTTGCCGTATGTCACCAACAACGCACAGCAGATCGTCAATGGATTGCCGATGAACGGCCCGCCCATTCCGTGGCGTCGTAGTGCCGAGACGCCCAACCTCGGCGGGCTGGATTCGACGGACGACGTGCGCCCGGGCATCGGCCTCGAGGGCATGACAGCGCTCAGCCAGTGGATAGGCGCGGGTGGCGTGGTGATCACCGAGGGTGGCACATCCGCGGTGTTCACGGACTACGGTGTGACCCGGGGCGTCGACATCACTCCGGCGCGGCAGCTGCGGGCATCGGGGGGGATCTATCGCGCCGTCATGAAGGACGGACGCAGTCCGATTGCGTACGGATATGCCGACACGCTGGCGGTTTACTTCAACCAGTCGCCGCTCTTCCAGGTGGATACCAGCACCGACATTCCCGAGGATCAGGATGCGGGCCTTACCGCCGAGCAAGCGCGAACGCGGCCGCGGGTCGTGCTGAGCTTTCATCAGAAGCGAGACTCGCTGCGGCTGTCCGGTTTGCTCGTCAGTGGAGAGGAGTTGGCTGGGCGCCCAGCGGTACTCGATGCGCCTGTCGGACAGGGGCACGTCGTGTTGTTCGCGATTCGTCCGTTCTGGCGCTGGGAGACGCAGGGGAGCTTCGCCCTCGTGTTCAACACGATCCTGAACTGGAACGATTTGGGCGTGAGTTGGCCGGCCGCGCCGCAGCCGAACGCCCGCCCAGTGGCGGCGCCGGACGACGGGCCTTAGATTTCATCAACCAAACGGTTGATGAAATAGGGACATGCCACCTAAGCTAAGCAATGATAGGGCTTTACGTATCGTTGTGGCGGCCCGCGAGGAGTTTGCCCGGCGGGGCTTTGCGGGCGCGCGCGTTGAGCAAATTGCGCGACGGGCGGGCGTCAACAAGCAACTGCTGTTCTACTACTACCACTCGAAGCGCGGCCTCTTCCAGGCGGTGCTGGCCGAGTCCGCCGGTGAGCTAGAAGCTGCACTTACTGGCCTGGCGCTTCCCGCCGGTGGGCCGCTCGAGCGCCTGCGGCTCACGCTGCAAGCCCAGTTCGAGTTTCTCGCCCGTCATCCACAGATGGTGGCGCTGTTGGGACAGGGAAGCCGTTCAGGGGCCGCCTTCGCGCCTGCTATTAATCGTCTGGTCGTGCTGCTCGCTGAAGGTCAGGGCCTGGGCCAGGTGCGGGACGATCTCGACCCGCACCTCGCCGCGGCTCAGGCGCTGATCCTGATGGTGGGTTACCTCAGCATGGAAGCGGTTGTCGCTGCCAGCGCGCGACCGCTCGGCGCCGATGAACCGGCGTTGCGCGAGCGGTGGCGCGAGGCAGCGGTCGAGCTAGTGGTGGGCGGAGTGAGCGCGCGCTAAGCTGATCGGCGCTTCGGTTTCGAAGATCAGATGGCCTGACTCGAACCGGGCACCGCGCAGTGCGATGCTCAGCACCTCGCCCAACTCCTCCACCACGTGCACCTCGAGCGTCTTCCGCACTTCTTCCGGCAGATCGTCGAGATCGCGCTCGTTCTCCTTCGGCAGGATCACCGCGGTGATCCCCGCCCGCACGGCACCGAGGACTTTTTCCTTGACCCCGCCGATCGGCAGTACGCGGCCCCGCAGGGTGACCTCGCCCGTCATCGCGATGTCGTGGCGTGCCGGCCGGCGCGATAGCGCCGAGACGAGCGCGGTCGCCATCGTCACGCCGGCGGAGGGTCCGTCTTTCGGAATCGCTCCCGCCGGCACGTGCACGTGAATGTCAGTATCGACGAACGCGCCCTCAGGAATGCCGAGCAATTCAGCATGCGACTTCGCATAGGTGAGCGCGGCGCGCGCCGATTCCTTCATCACGTCCCCGAGCTGTCCGGTGAGGAGCAGCTCACCCTTGCCGCGCATCACGCTGGCTTCGACGAACATGATGTCGCCGCCCACGGGCGTGTAGTACATCCCCGTCGCGACGCCAACCTGATCCTCGCCCGCCATCCGCTCAGGATGCACCTTCGGCCGCCCGATGAGCTCGGGGATGTCCTTCGGTCCGACGGTCACCTTCTCCGCCGCCCCGTCTGCGATCTTGCGAGCGATCTTGCGGCCCAGTTTGCCGATTTCGCGCTCCAGCTGGCGGACTCCCGCCTCGCGCGTGTAGCTGGAAATGATCTCGCTCAACGCACCGTCGGTGAACGTCAACTGACCCGTACGCAAGCCATTTTCAGTCAGCTGCCGGGGAACGAGATACCGCTTGGCAATTTCGAGCTTCTCGCGCTCGGTGTAGCCCGCGAAGTTGACGGTCTCGAGCCGGTCGAGCAGCGGACCCGGAATGCTCTGGAGGAAGTTCGCCGTCGCGATGAACAGCACCTCCGACAGGTCGAACGGCACCCCCAGATAGTGGTCTGTAAACGAGTCGTTCTGCGCCGGATCGAGCACCTCGAGCAACGCCGCGGCGGGATCTCCCTGGAAGGAAATCCCCAGCTTGTCGACCTCGTCGAGCAGGAAAATCGGGTTCTTGGCGCC
>Ga0137409_10000180_pt1 | contig 63805 bp, 53 predicted proteins | sample CZODoug1_16funga_FD_122059 | JGI IMG/M metagenome (GOLD analysis project Ga0137409, IMG submission 122059) | Vadose zone soil fungal communities from Angelo Coast Range Reserve, California, USA - CZODoug1_16fungal (Hybrid Assembly) | ecosystem: Environmental > Terrestrial > Soil > Vadose zone... | reverse complement strand
GAGGCGCTTGCGGCCGGTGATCATGGCGGCAAGGATGTTCTCGTGCGCCAGCAGGATGTGCAGCACGACGCCGCACAGATGCAGGATGAGCAGGAAGATCATGAGATTGCCGAGCGTTCCGTGGATGTCGCCGAGGCCCTGCCCGCCGAGCAGGTCGACCAGCGGACCGCCGGTACCGCGCCGGGTCGCCGAGAACAGGCCCGTGACCGCCGTCAGAAGCACCGCCACCAGCAACACGACGACCATCCAACCGCCCAGGGGATTGTGACCGATATGCGGTTCTTGCCGCAGGCGGAGGACCTGACGAACCTGATCACCCAGAACGCGCGGCGCATGCAGGAAATCCGAAAACAGCGAGTGCCGGCTGCCGATGAAACCCCAGACGATCCGGAACAGGACGAGCGCCAGGGCCGTGCAGCCGGCGGTCACATGCACCGGAAATTGCCAGCTGCCGCGCGGGTTCACGATCACGTTGATGAGGACGCAGGCGGCCAGCAGCCAATGAAACAGCCGCGTCGGCAGATCCCAGATCGGCGTGTCCTTCATGCGGTGTCCGTCACGAGCGCGTGCCGCAACGGTATCCAACGCGGCCCCGCTAGAACGCGATGTCGCCGGCGGCGGCCAGTTCGACGAAGCTGCCGTCGAGGGTGCGGTTGTGGTGGGCGATGATCTGGGCGGCGGAGAGGACGGGCGTATCGAAGGTCGTGTGAGCATCCTTGGCGAGCACGACCTTGTAGCCGAGGTCGGCGGCGGCGCGGCAGTTGGTGTCGATGCACATTTCCGTCTGCATGCCCGCGATGACGAGGCGCGTGATGCCGAGGCGCTTGAGCTGCGCATCCAATTCGGTGCCGGGAAAGGCGCTGCAACGGGTCTTGCCGAAGACCGGCTCGCCCGGTCGCGGGGCCACGTCGGGATGGATCTCCCAGCCGGGGCCCGGCTTGCCCAGCAGATCGCCGGGGCCGCCGTCATGCTGAACATGCAGGACAGGAACGCCGCGCTTGCGCGCGCGCTCGAGCAGGGACGCGGCGCGCGCCAGGACGCCTTCGCCGTCGTGCGGCTTCTGCGTGTCCATGAACATGCCGCGCTGCAGATCGATCACCAGCAATCCTGTCGTCATTTCTGATCCCTCTTCGGGATTGGGTGTGGCCGCTATTGCGCGCCGCGGCGCGGACTCTGCCACCGACGCCTCGAAAGGCAAGTGTCATTCGGCTGCGTTGGCGACCGGCAGGCTTCGCTTGCGCCGGGAGAGAATCCTGCCATAGTCGCGTTTTAATGACCGTCTCGTCCGCCCGTTCCGCCCCGCTCGTCTATTCGCACCGGCATATTCTGGGGATCGAGGGCCTGTCGCCCGCCGAGATCACGGGACTGCTGGACCTCTCCGAATCCTACGTCGAACAGAACCGGCGCGCCAACAAGCGGGACACGGTGCTGAGCGGCCGCACCGTGATCAACCTGTTCTTCGAGACCTCGACGCGCACGCGCACCTCGTTCGAGCTGGCGGCCAAGCGGCTCGGCGCCGATGTCATCAACATGTCCGTGGCCGCCAGCGCCATCAAGAAGGGCGAGACGCTGCTGGACACGGCGGCGACGCTCAATGCCATGCGGCCGGACGTGCTGGTCGTGCGCCATCCCGACTCCGGCGCCGTCAACCTGCTGTCGCAGAAGGTCGACTGCTCCGTCATCAACGGCGGCGACGGCAGCCATGAGCATCCGACCCAGGCGCTGCTCGATGCGCTCACCATCCGCCGTCGGCGCGGCAAGCTCGCGGGCCTGCTGGTGGCGATCTGCGGCGACATCCGCCACAGCCGCGTCGCCCGCTCCAACATTCATCTGCTGACGGCGATGGGGGCGCGGGTGCGCGTGATCGCGCCGCCGACCCTGCTGGCGCCGGGCATCGACCGGCTCGGCGTCGAGGTCTTCACGGACATGCGCAAAGGGCTCAAGGACTGCGACATCGTGATGATGCTGCGGCTGCAGACCGAGCGCATGCAGGGCAGCTTCGTGCCGTCGATCCGCGAATACTTCCATTTCTTCGGCCTCGACTACGACAAGCTGGCCTCCGCCAAGCCCGACGCGCTCATCATGCATCCGGGGCCGATGAACCGCGGCGTCGAGATCGACAGCGAGGTCGCCGACGACATCGATCGCAGCGTCATCCGTCAACAGGTCGAGATGGGCGTCGCGGTGCGGATGGCCTGCCTCGAAGTGCTGGCGCGCGAGCTCGGCAACGGGCCGGCACTGCCGTGACCCAGCGGCCGATCCTCATCCGCAACGCAAGGCTGATCGATCCAGGCAGCGGGCTTGACGCGCCCGGCAACCTCCTCATCGAGGGCGGGCGTATCGCCGGGATTGGACCGGAGGTGCGGCGCGAGGGTGCCGACTTGGTGGACGCGGTGCGGCGGGAGTGCGGTCGAGACTCCGAGCAGCGAGGTCATGGGCATCCCATTCTAAGACACTGGAGGCCGCCGGATTCTGCAAAATCCCGGGGATTTCCCTATTCCGAGGGTGTACTCCCGGGAGTCGTCGTAGAAGTTACTAGAGGATATACTGGCTGTAGGACCGTCTAGTAAGCAGGGAATTGAACGGAGCAGGGTTATGAAGCGATTCCTCGCCGGCGGGCTCTTCCTGGCATGCCTGGTGGTCAACGTCAGCGCCCAGGACGCCAAGAAGCAGGACGACGTCCTCCAGAAGAAGGACGGCGGCATCATCGTCGGCCGGATCCAGAAGCTCGACGCGGACATCGTCGAGATCCTCATCAACGGCGAGAAGGAAGCGCGGCGCATCTCGCTGCGCGAGCTGAATCCCTACTCGGTCTACAAGATCCGTCTGGACCGCATCGACAAGTCCAGCGGCGACGCCCATCTCGCGCTGGCCGAGTTCTGCATGGCCAACGGCCTCTATGCGCCGGCGACGAAGGAGTTCGACGAGGCCGCGCGCCTCGACAAGAATCTCGAGGAGAAGGCGAAGAAGCGCCGGGAGGAGGCGCACAACGAGGACGCGCGCGCCAAATTCGAGGACGCCAAGCGCCTGGCCGCCGAGCGCAAGTACGACGAATCCAACAAACTCTGCCAGGTCATCGTCGAGAAGTACTCCGACACCCCCTACTTCGACGAGGCCAAGAAGCTGATCTCGAAGATCGCCGAGGATATCGCCAAGGAGAACGAGTCGAAGAAGAAGCAGCTCGAGGACAAGAAGGAGCAGCAGGAGAAGAAGAAGCTGGCCGTCACCGAGAACCAGGAGAAGGACGTCGTCGCGAAGACGGCGGAGATGATCGACGAGGGCAACAAGCTCTGGCTCGAGGGCCTGGACGGCGAGTCCAAGAACCTGACGAAGGCCGAGAAGGGCTGGCGAGGCGCCGAGGCGGTGCTCCTGGCCGCGCACCGGAACGTCGAGTTTCTGCTCAAGTCGAACGACGTGGAGACGATCAAGAAGGCGAAGGAGTACGAGCGCGCGATCGACTCGATCCTCGTCCGCTGCTACTACCGCCTGGGCCGCATGTGGGCGGTGGAGCTGTCGTACCCGACGGCGCTCGAGTGGCTGAACAAGGCGATGAAGATCCCGCACGACGAGCAGATGGACCGCCAGATCAACGAAATCCTGCTGACCATCTCGCAGCTCAAGATGCGCGAACGCGCGGCCGGCAAGGGGTATTAGGTCTTGCAGCCCGTCGAGAAGTCCCGACGCTCCTGGCTCCGTCCGATCGGGGTCTTCCTTGCTTTGGGCCCGCTCGCCGGGATTGCAGCGGCCTGCGCGGGATCCGCCGTCGACGGCAATCCGGGGCCATCCACGGTGGTGGCAGCCTTTGCCTTCATTCTCGCGACCGTCCTGGGAATGATCTACCTGGGCACCCGGACCGCCGTGAAGGAATAAAACAGACCGTCCGTTTTCTTCCTTACGAGTAGCAGTTCACCCCGTTCATGACCGGGTATTGGGCCACCCCGCCGCCCTTCGGGCCCCAGTAGTTTTTACGCGCCGGCACCGACACCAGCTTCCACTCCGGGAGCACCAGCGCCGTCAGCGAGCGGCCGTGCACGCAGCCGGTGTCGATCCCTACCGCCCATTCCGCGACGAGCGGACTATCCAGGACGGTATGACCGAAAATCACGCGTTCGGGACCGGTCCAGAAGTGGGTCCAGAACCTCCAGTCCGGCGGGGCCTTCGACGGCCACTCGCTCCGCGTCGCCGGCGGCCGGATGCACTGGCCGTGCAGCAGGATCGACGGCGACTGCGACTCGATCGGCACGCCAGGCAATACGCCGGCATGCACGACGACCGCATTGGCCTCGGGGACCCGCACATAGAGCGGCAGGGACTCCAAATATCGGTAGTGCCGCTCCTCCAGCACCCGGCGGGTTTCGGCATGGTCGGGCAGAATATCGGTCCGACCCTGCCTCCGGATGCGGAGATGCTTCTCCTCATGGTTGCCCAGGACGCATTCGTGCTTCATCGCCAGCTCCACGCACTCGCGGCGCTGCGGGCCGCGGTCGACGAGGTCGCCGGCGAAGATCACCCGGTCGCCGGCCGTCACGGCCAGGCGGTCCAGGAGCTCCACGGCTTCGTCATGACAGCCATGAAGATCGCCGATCACGATTGTTCTTGGGGTATTCATATCGTCCGAGGAGGGGTGTGTCGTCCGTCTCTCTGCCCTTCTAACCGGCGGCCGACGAAAAGGTTCGCTCAAATGTGGAGCTTCCCTTGACTGACTTTCGGGCATGGCCGACAATGACGGCGTGGGCGACGCATACCTCGTCTCCGCCGTCCGGACGCCGATCGGCAAGTTCCTCGGCGGCGTCAGCGGATTTCCCTCCCCCGCGCTCGGGGCCCTCGTGGTCCGCGAGGCCGCGCGCCGCATCGACCTCGCCCCCAACGCCGTCGACGAGGTCTTCATGGGCTGCGTCCTCCAGGCGGGACTCGGCCAGAACCCCGCCCGCCAGGCCGCCCTCCGCGGCGGACTGCCCGACGCGGTCGGCGCCGTCACCGTCAACAAGGTCTGCGGCTCCGGCCTGAAATCGATCATCTTCGGCGTGCAGGCGATCAAGACCGGCGACGCGGACGTCGTTGTCGCCGGCGGCATGGAAAGCATGTCGAACGCCCCTTATCTCCTCCCCGACGCCCGCAAGGGTCAGCGGCTGGGCCACGGGAAGACGATCGACGTCATGATCCAGGACGGCCTTTGGGACGCCTTCAACGACTTCCACATGGGCAGCTCGGCGGAGCTCGTCGCCGAACGCTTCAAGATCGGCCGCGCGGAAATGGACGCGTACTCCGCGGAAAGCCACAAGCGGGCGGTCGCCGCGACGAAGGCGGGGAGATTCAAGGCGGAGATCCTGCCGCTCATCGTGCCCGCCGAGAAGTCGAGCATCGAGGCCGACGAGGGCCCGCGCGAGGACTCGACGCCCGAGAAGCTGGCGAAGCTCAAGCCCGCGTTCCGCCCGGACGGCATCGTCACGGCCGGCAACGCGTCGCAGATCAGCGACGGCGCCGCGGCCCTCGTGCTCATGTCCGAGCGCGCCCTCAAGGAGCATAAGGCGACGCCGCTCGCCCGGGTCACGGGATACGCCACCGCCGGGGTCGAGCCGAAGTGGGTGCTCGTGTCGACCATCGACGCGGTCCGCCGCTTCGACGGGAGGAATCCGTGGAAGGCCGCCGACGCGGACCTGATCGAGATCAATGAAGCCTTCGCCGTCTCGACGATTGCGGGGATCCGCGAGCTCAAGCTGGATCCGGCGAAGGTGAACGTGAACGGCGGCGGAATCGCGCTGGGGCATCCGATCGGCGCCAGCGGCGCGCGCATCGTCGTCACCCTGCTCCACGCGCTGGCCGAGCGCCGGCAGCGCCGCGGGGTGGCGACCCTCTGCATGGGCGGCGGCAACGGCCTGGCCCTGGGGGTCGAGCGCCCGTGAACCTCACCCTCAGCGCCGAGGAGGCCCTGATCCAGGCGACTGCCCGCGACTTCGCCGACAAGGAGCTCGCGCCCCTGGCCTCGTCGATCGACCAGAAGGGCGCCATTCCCCGCGATATTCTGGAGAAGATGGCCGCCCTCGGGTTCCTGGGCATGCTGACGCCGGAGGCGTACGGCGGCGTCGGCCTGACGAATCTCGCCCTGGCGCTCGTCCAGCTCGAGATCAACCGCGCCTGCGCGTCGACGGGCGTGACGATGTCGGTGCACAACTCGCTCTGCCAGAGCCCGATCCTGCGCTTCGGCAGCGAGGAGCAGAAGCACAAGTACCTGCCCCGCCTCGCGCGCGGCGAATGGATCGGCGCGTATTCGCTGACCGAGCCCGTCAGCGGAACCGACGCCGCCGCGCTCATCACGACGGCGACGAAGGACGGAAGCGACTACGTCATCAACGGCACGAAGAACTTCGTCACCAACGGCGGCTTCGCGGACGTCTTCGTCCTGTTTGCGCGGACGGATCCGTCGCCGGCGGCGAAGCAGACGGGCATCAGCGCCTTCATTGTCGAGAAGACCCTGGAAGGGCTCACGGTCGGCAAGGCCGAGAAGAAGATGGGCATCCGCGGCTCGTCCACGACGTCGCTGTTCTTCGACGGCTGCCGCGTCCCGGCCGCGAACCTCCTCGGGACGGAGGGCGACGGCCTCAAGATCGCCCTGAGCACGCTCGACGGGGGCCGCGTCGGGATCGCGTCGCAGGCGACGGGCATCGCCATGGCCTGCCTCGACGCCTCGATCAAGTACGCCAAGGAGCGGAAGCAGTTCGACCGTCCCATCGGCGACTTCCAGGCGATCCAGTGGAAGATCGCGGAGATGGCGACGGACATCGACGCCGCCCGGCTGCTCATCTTCCGCGCGGCGCGGATGCGCGACGCCGGCGAGCCCCACACGCGGGAGGCGTCGATGGCGAAGCTCTTCGCGTCCACGATGGCGAACAAGCACGCCAACCAGGCGGTGCAGATTCACGGCGGGGTGGGCTACATCAAGGACTTCCCCGTCGAGCGCTACTTCCGCGACGCGAAGATCACCGAGATCTATGAGGGCACCAGCGAAGTGCAGCGCATCGTCGTGGCCCGCAGCTTGCTGAAGTAAGAACGGGCGCGATCGCTGCGAAAGGAGCCCGGCTTGGAGAGCACTTCTGTTCCTACTGAGAAAAAGTCTGCCCTCGGCGCCGCGGTCAAAAAGGGCGCGTTCCGCGCCTTGCGCATCGCCGGGATCACCACTATCGTCGCCGTCATCGGGATCATGATCTTCGAGAACAAACTCATCTACTTCCCCAGCGTCGGCGGCGTCGGACCGAGCCCGGGCCAGGACGTCGAGCTGACCGCCGCCGACGGGGTCAAGATCCACGGCTGGTACCTCCCGCATCCCCAGGCGAAGGCGACGATCCTCCACCTGCACGGGAACGCCGGCAACCTCGAGGACCGGCGCGACCTCGTCAAGGATCTCCAGGGCCTCGGCGTCAATGTCCTGGCCATCGACTACCGGGGCTACGGCAGGAGCGTCGGCTCCCCCGGCGAAAAGGGGCTCTATGCCGACGCGCGCGCCGCCTACGACTGGCTGCTGACGAAGACGACCGCCGACAAAATCGTGATCCACGGCGAATCGCTCGGCGGAGGACCGGCGTGCGAGCTCGCGTCGACGGTCGCCTGCGGCGCCCTGATCCTGCAGTCGACGTTCACGAGCATCCCCGACATGGCCCCGCGCGTGGTGCCGATCATGCCCAAGTTCCTGGTACGGACGAAGTTCGACAACCTCGAGAAGGTCCGGAGGATCCCGTGCCGGAAGCTGTTCCTCCACAGCCGCGGCGACGAGGTGATCCCCTTCGACATGGGCGAGAAGCTCTTCGCGGCGGCGGCGGAGCCCAAGGAGTCGACCTGGTTCACCCAGGCCGGCCACAACGACGTGACAGTCAGCCAGCCGAAGAAGTACTACTCGAGGCTGGCGGCGTTTCTCGAGCCGTTTGGGAAATAGCCGCGATCGCCAGCAGCAGACCGATGTAGTTGTCGTGGATGAAGCGGCCGAAGAACAGGGCCACGAAGATCCCCGCCGCGCCCCAGAGGAACACGCCTTCGTCGGTCCCCTTCTTCGCCAGGCCCTTCAGTCCGAAGTAAAGGCAGGCCAGGTACGCCGGAGCCTGGAAAAGCCCGAACGGGAAATAGGACTCCGGCGACTTCACCCAGCCGAAATGCAGGACCACGTTGGCGAACCCGAACCCGCCCCAGCCCCGCATCGCGAAGGGATGCGCCCCCAGACCGGAGACGGCGAGAAAGAGATCGTCGATGAAGGAGATCGGATCCGCGGCGAGGAAGGGCAGCGACGTGAGGAGCAGCGGTGCGATCAGCAGCGGCAAACAGACTTTGAGGTCCTTCCTGTTCGCGAACGCGACAAACGGGATCATCGGGAGCAGCAGCGTCTTGGTCGCGATCGCCAGGCCGAGCAGCAGGTGGCCGTACCGGCGCTGATCCGTCTGGTACGCCACCCACGCCGCCGCGAGCCAGAACAGCATGGCGACGTCGTTGCGCCCCTCGATCACAAACGGGGCGAGGAAGGGATTCAGCACGGCCATCGACGTGATCCCGACCCGGTGGGGATGGTCCCGCAGGTAATGCCAGACGACGCCGAAGTACGCGAAGAAGAATCCGAGCACCACGATGCGCTGGTCGTAGAAGCGGTCGCCGAGTCGCGGGACGTTTTCCGGCATCTTCCAGAGCAGGGCCCGGCACACGGCTTCGACCGGCACCGAGATATAGAGCAGCATCGGCGGATAGACGAAGTGGTGGATCGCCGGATTGTTGGTGAAGCCGTTCCAGCCGTTGAGCGCGGTCTGCGAGAAGTCCTCCTTATAGGGGTTCCGCTTCTGGCGGACCATGCGGATCGCCTCCTCGAACTGCACGACGGAGTCATGGCACCAGGAACCCGGCCCGGTCCACGAGCGATACCGCATCTGCTGCGCGCAGGGCACATAGACGAGGAACAGGAGGACGCCGAACATCGCCCAACGCTGGAATCTCGGGAGAAACACCGCCGCGATCGCGATCGTCAGGCCGATGGCGCGGCAAAGCCAGAACATGCTGGTGGAATCGCCGGGCACGACGGGAACCAGCGGCGACCCGAGCGCGATCGCGCAGAGGAGGAGGAGCAGGCCGTTGATGCGGGCGGGGGAGATCGCCGCGTACGGACCGCTCATGGGGACTTGGGCCCCTTGACGAATCCGCGCGGCTTGTAGCCCTTCACGAACGCGATCAGGTCCTGGTAGATGTTGTGGTATCCGAAGGCCTCCATCTCCTGGAGCGCCTCGTCCGCGGTCCAGCCGTCCACCTCCAGCCGGTAGAGCGCCGCCATCGTCCCCGTCCGGTCCTTCCCGAAGGCGCAGTGGATATAGACCGGCTGCTTTGCGGGATCGAGGACAATCGCGAAAAAGCGGCGCACGGCCTCGTCGTCCGGCGGCGTCGAGCCCAGATCGGCCTTGATGGGGATCTCGACGGGCGTCAGGCCCGCCGCCTCGACCATCGCCTTGGTCGAATGGTAGCTGCGGAAGTCGATCACCGTCTTCACGCCCATCGCCTTCAGCTGCTTGAACCCCTCTTCCGTCGGCTGCGCCCCCCGGTACAGGCTGGGGTTCACGCGCGCGAAATTGTCGAGACCGGCGACTCCGGGCAGCCTCTGGGCGATCGCCCGCCTGGTCGTCGTCGCATTCACCCTGGCCTCCTCGTCCCCGCCGCAGCCGGGAATCAGAAGGGCCGAGGCCAGGAGCAGCGCGAGCCGGACAGTCATGGTTTCATCTTACCATGTCGCTGGCGGGCGACTTCCGCCATCGCGACCGTGGCCGCATGGGTGAGCGACAGGGACGGGGCCCCCTCCCGGGTCGGGATGCAGACGCGCGCGTCGCAGCGGTCGCGCACGGCCGCGGACAGCCCACGCTTCTCCCCGCCGATGGCCAGCGCGAGAGGCCGCGTCAGGTCCTCGTCGTAGATCGTCTTCTTCACTCCCGCCAGGCAGCCGACGAGGGCGAGTCCGGCCGGCACCTCGGCGCCGACGACCACGGGCAGCCGCTCGTAGGCGCCCGACGAGGCGCGCGAGACGTCGCCGCCGTCGAAGTCCCAGGCGCGGCGGCGCAGGATCACCGCCTGGACGCCGAAGGCCTCGGCCGAACGCAGCGCATAGCCGAGATTGCGGCCGTCGTCGATCCCGTCGAGGTAGAGGACGAAGTCGAGCGTCGCGGGGAGCGACGCGGGCGGCAGCGGGTCGGCGACCGCGAGGATGCCGCCGTGCGTTTTGCCGTGGGCCTGGGCGTCGAGGGCTTCCTCCCGGACCTTCCGGACCGGGATCCCGCGGGCCGCGGCCGCGTCGAGGAGGTCCCGGATCGAGTCGTCCTTGATGCCCTGCTTCACGAGCAGCGCCTCGATCTTCCGGCGCCCGGCCTGCATCGCCGCGAGCGCGCAGATCCGGCCCTCCAGGAGCTCGATCACCGGTCGTCCCCCCTCCGGGGCGCTTCAGGAGATGGGGAGGGATCCGGAGAAAGGGGGACGAGTTCCTGTTCAGGGTTTCGAAAGGCTGGAAAGGAGTCGCTCTCGCTCTCTCCCTGCTCCCCTGCTCTCCCATATCCCCCGCCGGGGGGGATCCCGTTGGAGTTTCGGATTTTGGGTTTTGGATTTCCTCTGCTCATTGCGTCATGGGCTCCGCGGCCCGGATCGCCTCCACCACCGCGGCGTGGGTCTCCGCCTTGAGGAGCCGTTCGACGACGTATTCGCTGTCGATGAGACCGCAGATGCGCGCGAGGAGGCGCACCTGCACGCGAGGCGAGCCCGACGGGGTGAGCAGGATGAACACCAGCTGGGCCTTGTCTTCGCGGCCCTTGACCGGGATGCCCGCGTCGGACCGGCCGAACAGGATGACCGGGCGCTCGATCGCCTCGAGACGCGCGTGCGGGATCGCGAGGCCGTTGCCCAGGTACGTGCTCATGGCCCGCTCGCGCTCGAGGACCGCCTTCACGATGCGGTCCACGGGCAGCGGCAGCTCCGTCGCGGCGACCCGCCCGAACATCTGGCCGATGCCTTCCTCGAGGCTGGAGGCCTCGATGCCCAGCACCACGCGGCCGGGAGTCAGCGCGTCGGCCATGAAGATGCGCGGCTCCACCTCGAATTCGTCCTCGATCGTCCCGACCACCTCCTCGATGATGTCCTCGAGCGAGATGATGCCGACCCACTGCCCCTCGGCGTTCTTGACGACGGCGAGATGGCCTCGCTGACGCTGGAAGTCGCCCAGGAGATTCTCCAGCGGGAGGTCCTCCATCGCCGACAGATACGGCCGCGCAATCTTCCGGAGGTCGATGGACGACATCTTCTCCGGCCCCTCGTAGAGCAGGTCCTTGATATGGACGATCCCGAGGGGCAGCTCGGCGTCGCCCACCAGGGGATACCGCGAAAGCCGCGTCTCGCGGATCACCTTGAAGTTCTCCTCCCACGGCGCGCCGGCGCGCAGCAGCCGGACGCCGTCGCGACCCCGCATCGCGTCGCGGACGCGGACCTCGGAGAGATCGAAGATGTTCTCGAGGAAGAGGAGGCGGCGGAAGGACATGAGCCCGGTGCTCTGGGAGCGCGCGAGGATGATGCGGAGCTCGTCCTCGGAGTGCTGCTCCTCCTTGACCTTGGCGGGAAGGCCGATCAGCCGGAGGATGAACCGCGCGGAGCCGTTCAGGAGCCAGATCGGCAGCAGGAGGATGCCTCGGAAGAAGACGAGCGGGCGGGAGCTGATCAGGGCCATCTGCTCGGTCTTCCGGATCGCGACCTGCTTGGGAAGCAGCTCGCCGAGCAGGACGTGGAGGAAGACGATCATGCCGTACTCGACGACGAACGTGATGATGCTGGCGGCCCGGGGCGGGACGCCGATCAGGAACTGGACGAACTCGCCGGCCATGGCCTGGCCGACGAAGCCCAGCGCGATGCTGGCCAGGGTGATGCCCACCTGGAAGACCGGGAGGAACTCGTCGAGGTGGGTCTGGATGTGCTGCACGATCTTGGCCGTGTGGTTCCCCCGGTCGACCAGCTCCTCGACGCGGCTGGGGCGCAGGCGGACCGCGGAGAATTCGGCGAGGACGAAGAAGCCGTTCAGAAGAAGCAGAATCAGGGTGACGAGAACGTAAATGAGCAGGGTCACGGGGTACTCTTGTACCCGATCGGGGGGCAAATGGCGAGCCTCACGATGCTGGCCGGAGGGGCGCCCAGACGCTACTCTGGGCCCCATGTCTCGCAAGGGTCTGAAGGTCGGCTTGGGGCAGATTCCGGTCACGATGGGCGACAAGGCCGCCAACGTGAAGGAGCTCTTCCACGCGGTGGACGAAGCGGCGAAGGCAGACTGCGACGTCCTGGTCCTCCCGGAGTGCTCGCTGGCGGGCTGGCTGAGTCCGTCGGCGCGGGACTCGGCCGAGTCGATCCCCGGCCCGCTCACGCACCGCTTCGTCGAGGCGGCGCGGCGCCACGGGATGGCGATGGTCGTCGGGTTGGAGGAGCGCGAGACGACCCGCGTGTACGACAGCGCGGTCTTCATCGACCGCCACGGCGACATTCTCGCGCGGCACCGAAAGATCAACGAGCTGGAGATCGGCCTCGAGGTGTATTCACGCGGGTCGGCGCTGAACGTCTTCGGCTTCGAGGGCCGGCGTGCGGCGCTGAACATCTGCGCCGACAGCTGGACGCCGCTGCTGACGGACGCCCTCTACGAAATGGGCGCGCGCATCCTCTTCTCGCCCTGCGCGTGGGCCGTCGAGCCCGGCGGCGAAGCAACGAACATCGCGTGGATCCGGGAGACCTACCGCCAGCGCGCGGCAGGCAAGGAGCTCTATATCGTCTCGGCGAACGGGGTGGGCCAGGTCAGCGAAGGTCCCTGGAAGGGCCGCGTCCTGCAGGGCAACAGCCTGGTGACCGGCCCGGGCGGCGAATCCCTCCTCAAGGGACCCACCAACGAGCCGGCCCTGCTGACCTTCCGGCTGCCCGTCTGAATGACGACGGGTTATGGAACGCGGTCGAAATCGATGAAGCCTCGCTCGACATCCGTCGAGACCAATTTCACCCGCAGGCGGTCGCCGACGTCCACCCCGCCCTGGCCGCGCATCAGGCGGCCTTCGACCGGAGGCTCCAGGAGCCGGACCCACGTGCCTTTGTCGGAGCATCCCGTCACGAGCGCGTCGTAGACGCTGCCGGTCTTCCCTTCGAGCAGCAGCGCGGCCGCCGACTTGCGCACCTGGCGTTCGACCTTGGCGGCGTCGTCCTCCTGCTCCGTGCAGTGCGCGGCGAGCTGCTCCAGCACCACGACGGGCATGGGGAGGGGAGCGCCGTCGATCGCCGCCTTGAGCAGGCGCTGGGTGACGAGGTCGGGATAGCGCCGGTTGGGCGCCGTCGAGTGGGTATAGTCGCGGACGGCCAGGCCGAAGTGTCCTTCAAGCGGTTTGCCGGGGAACTCCACCGCATACTCTCCGGACCCCAGCAGCTTGATGATCGAGAGCGAGAGATCGGGGAAGCGCAGGGGATCCGCCTGGCGGCGCCGCAGCAGGAAGGCTTCGAGCGCGGGCGGGCTGGGCTCGGGAGGCAGATGGTCGCCGAGCTTCGCGGCGATCTCCCCGATGCGATCCCAGCGCCGGGGGGTCTGCAGGATGCGGCGGATCGACGGGAACTTCCGGGACGCGAGGAAGCGCGCGGTGGCGCCGTTCGCCGCGATCATGAGATTCTCGATCAGGTCCTTCGCGCGGTTCTTCTCCTCCGCCCGCAGGTCGCTCAGCTGCTCCCCGCTGAACACGGCCTTGGCCTCGATCGTCTTCAGGTTGAGGGCGCCGTGCTGCTGGCGGACCGCGCCGAGCTTCTGCGCGATCCCGTCCTGCGTGCGGAGCTGCGCCTCGAGCTTCGGCAGGGCTGCCACCTTGGGAGGCGGCGGCGCCTTCCCTTCCAGCCACGCGCCGACCGACGGATACGCGAGCTTCGCGATATTATGCACGAACGCGCGATAGATCTCCGAGCGGACGACGTTGCCGCGCTCGTCGATCTGGAACTCCACCACGACCGCGAGTCGGTCGGCTCCTTCATTGAGCGAGGTGAGATCCGTGGAGTAGCGCTCCGGCAGCATCGGGAAGATCTGGGCCGGGGTGTAGATGGACGTCGTGTTGGCGTGCGCATGTTGATCGACGGCGCTGCCCTGCGGGACGAGGGCGTCGACGTCCGCGATGGCGACCAGCGCCGTATCCTCGGCGGTCGAGACGCTCAACTGATCCAGGTCCCGGGAATCGTCGTTGTCGATCGAACACCAGAGGAGCGAGCGAAGGTCCCGGATGCGGGGGCCGGTCGCGGAGGCCTCGACGGCTCGCCGGGTCTCGGCAAGCGCCTGCGGCGAAAAGTCGGGGAGGAAGCCGCGCTCGATCATGGCGCGGCGGGCGATGGAGCGCAGGATGTCCTTCGGCGTGGGGGTCGTCATGCCCCGAGCTTAACATCCCGGACGCCACGCCGTCCCGCAAACCCTGCGGGGACGCCCCCGGCTAGTATCCCGCCTTCTTGTCCACTACGTTCAACAGGGGCTCGCCGGCCGCGAAGCGCTTCATGTTCTCGATGAAGAGGCTGCGCGTCCGGGCGCGCGTGCCCGGCGACTGGCCGGAGACGTGCGGCGTGAGGATCACGTTCGGCAGCTTCCACAGCGGATGCTCCGGCGGCAGCGGCTCGGGCTCGATCACGTCCAGTCCCGCACCCTGCAGATGTTTCGACTTCAGCGCCGCGAGCAGCGCCTCCGTGTCCAGCATCCTGCCGCGCGCGATGTTGACCAGGAACGCGCCCTCCTTCATCAGGGCGATGCGGTCGGTCCCGATCAGCGCCGTCGTGTCCGGGGTCAGCGGCGCGGCCAGCACGACCACGTCCGCCGCGGGCAGCATCGCATTCAACTTGTCCGGCTTCTCGAGCCGCGACACATAGTACGGCAGCGCCATCTCTTTGGGGTCCGTCGCGATCACCTTCATCCCAAACCCGTGGGCGCGCTTCGCCGTCTCGATGCCGTTGCCGCCGAGACCCACGATCAGCATCGTCTTCCCGAGCAGTTCCCCCTGGTAAGGGGCCTGCTCGCCCTTCCCCCACTTCCCGTCCTTCATCAGGTCCTCGTAGTGCGGCAGGCTCCGTGTCAGCGAGATCAGCATTCCCAGGACGTGGTCCGCGATCGGCGGCGCGAACATCGTCCGCATGTTCGTCAGCACGATGCGGTCGTTGTCGCGGAGTTCGGGGATGAACGTGATCCCCTCGACGCCCGCGCTGAACTGCTGCACCCAGCGCAGATTTTTCGCCGCCTTCAGGAATTCCGGGTTCACGAACGAGCCGGCGCAGCCGTGCACCTCCGGCGCGAGGGCCATCGCCTCGTCACGCCCTTTGGCCACCACGATCTCGACGTTCGGCGCGACCTGGGCCATCGCCGCCTGATCCTCCGGCGTCAGGCTGCCCGCCAGGAACTTCAGCTTCGGGAGCCCCTTCAGCTCGTCCGGCGGAATCGCCGCAACCGAGCGCCCGGGCTGGTTCAGGTCCCCCGTCGCCCAGTTCAGCGGACCGCGCGTCAGTTCCCGGTACACGTGCGAGACGTTCTCCAGGCTGAGCTTCTTCTCCCCCGTCCACTCCCGCCACATCGGGACGTCGACGTCGGCCTTCACCTGGTCGAGAGTCTTCCCCTCCTGCACCATGGCCGCCACCCGCGCCCGCAACTCGAGGAAGTACTGCTTCTGCGTCTGAAGCAGCTCCCTCTTCGCGACGGCGCCGTGCGCGGGCACGACGGTGTCGGGATCGAGCGTCTGGACCTGGCTAAGAACGTCAATCCAGCTGGCGGTGTCCGAATCCCCCATATAGTTAAAGGGGCCGTTCACGCAGGCGTCCCCGGTGAAGACGATGCGCTCTTTCGGCAGGAAAATGAAAATGCAGCCCGTGGTATGGGCCTGCCCGAAGTAATAGACCTCCGCACGGCGCGAGCCGTCGTCGATGATGAACTTGTCCGTGAACGTCAGCTGCGGCGCCGTCGGCTTGTACCTGGCATAGACGGGGTCGCGCTCGGCCGTCTTGAGATAGCCCTCGACGTTGCGCGCGAGGAACTCCTTCCGCGCGTTCTCGTGCGCGACGATCGTCGTGCCCTCCTTGGCGAAGGCCCCGGCCCCCAGCGTGTGGTCGCCGTGGTAGTGCGTCACGATCGCGTAGCGGATCGGCTTCCCGTTCGTCGTCGCCTTGATGTTTCGGATCGCCTCCTCGGCTCCCAGAGGGAAGGAGGTGTCGATGACGACGACATAGTCGCGAAACTCGATCCACGAGATGTTCGAGCCGAACTTGCCGATGTCGTTGTGCCGTTCGAACCAGACGCCGTCGGCGATCTTGAGCGGCTGTTCGGTGGGATTCTTTCCCGCCTGCGAGCCGGCCATCGCGTACACGCCACCGATCAGCAGCGACAATACGGACAGACGGATGAGGGTTGTCTTCATGGGTATCTCCGTAGACAGTAGTGCGGAGACAGTAGACAGCAGATACCCCCCTGCCCCCCCCCAAGGGAGGGGAAGAGGGGAGAAGACTTGCCGACTACGGACTACGGACTGCCGGCTACCTTACGGCCTCAGGGTTGACCTCGGGTTCTCTCCGGCGCGAAGCGAGATTTCGGCTCCCTCCTCCCCCAGCTCGAGGCACTCGAATAGATTACGCACCGCCTGCCCGAGTCGGTCTCCGCCGAAGGATCCCTTCTCGATATCGTCGACGACGGCGCGGCCGAGAGACGCCGCCTCCTGCCGCGCCTTCTCCGCCGCCTCCGCGGGACCGTTGTCCTCCTGGTCCTGCCAGGGCTGCAGCAGGACCGCCAACCGGGTCGCCCGTTCCAGCACGTCCGCGTCGGCGCACCCCCTTCGCAGGTGGAAGAGGATGCGGCCCGCGATCGTCGACGCATGCGGGAGGTTCAGCGGAATCTTGAAGTAGCCCGGCACGGCCTCCGGTATACCCCACAAGTCGCTTCCCCGCAAAGGTCTTGCGATCTATGATGCGCGCGGTGGATCCGCTGCTGGACGTCGTCAAGAAGTACTGGGACTACGACGCGCTCCGCCCTCTTCAGCGCGAGGCGATGACGGCCGCGGTCGAGGGAAAGGACTCCCTCGTCGTCCTCCCCACCGGCGGCGGCAAGTCCCTCTGCTATCAGGCCCCCGCGCTCCTGTCCGACAAACTGACCATCGTCGTCTCGCCCCTCATCTCCCTGATGAAGGACCAGGTCGACCGCCTGCTCTCCCGCGGCGTCGAGGCCGCGTTCATCAACAGCAGCCTGGAATCGTCCGACAAGAGCCGCGTCCAGGCCGGGATCGCGCGCGGACAGTACAAGCTCATTTTCGTCGCCCCCGAACGCTTCGCCGCCGGCGGCTTCGATCGCGTCCTCCGCATGGGCAGAGTCGGCGCCTTCGCGATCGACGAGGCCCATTGCATCAGCCACTGGGGACACGACTTCCGCGTCGATTACCGCGAGATGGGCCGGCTCAAGAAGGAGTTCCCCGAGGCGTCGGTCCACGCCTTCACCGCGACCGCAACCCCGCGCGTGCGGGACGACATCGTCGAGCAGCTCGGCCTGAAGGACCCCCAGGTCCTGGTGGGCGACTTCTTCCGCCCCAACCTCAACTACCGCGCCATCAAACGCGGGGACGCCGAAGAGGACATCGTCGAGGAGGTGAAGAAGCGCGCGGGCCAGGCGGGCATCGTCTACTGCATCCGCCGCGCCGACGTCGACGACATCGCCCGCCGCCTCAAGCGGGAGAAGGTGAAGGCGGCTCCGTATCACGCGGGGATGGACGACGAGGACCGCACGCGGACCCAGGACCGCTTCGCCGCGGGGGAGGTCGACGTCGTCGTGGCCACCGTGGCGTTCGGGATGGGCATCGACCGCTCGGACATCCGCTACGTCCTCCATGCCGCGATGCCCAAGTCGATGGAGCACTACCAGCAGGAGACGGGGCGGGCGGGCCGCGACGGCAAGCCGGCGGACTGCATCCTCTATCACTCGGGCCAGGACTACCAGATGTGGCACTCGATCATCGCGAAGAACGAGACGGGCGACCTCGACACGAAGCTGAAGATGCTCTCGGAGATGTACAACTACGCGACGTCGGCGCGCTGCCGGCACCGCCGGCTCGTGCAGTACTTCGGCCAGTCGTGGGAGCGCGACAAGTGCGACGCGTGCGACGTGTGCAACGGCGGCCTGGGCTCCCTGCCCGACTCGACCGAGCTCGCGCGCACCCTGCTGACCGGCGTCATCCGCACCAATCAGCGGTATGGTCCGGCCTACGTCGCCGAGGTGCTGGCCGGCGAGCGGACGGACCGCGTCGTCGAGCGCGGCCACGACGCCCTGGACGTCTTCGGGCTGATGCCGGGGAAGCCCAAGAACATCCTGATCTCATGGCTGCACCAGCTCCACGACCAGGGGGCGCTGCGGGTGGAAGGGGAGTACGGCGTCCTCCGGCTCACGCCGCTGGGCGCGAACATTCTGAAGGGGGTGCAGCCCGCGGCGCTCTATGGCACCGCGCCGTCGAAATCCGGCGGGGGCAAGCGGGCGAAGAAGGCGGAAGAGTCTAAAACCGTCTCGGACGAAGGGACGCCACTCGACGCGGACGGCAAGCAGCTCTTCGAGCAGCTCCGCGGGCTGCGGCGCGAGATCTCCGACGAGAACGGCGTACCCGCCTTCATGGTGTTCAGCGACAAGACGCTCCGGGCCATGGCGCGTCAGCGCCCGACGACGAAAGGCGAGATGCTCCGGGTGCACGGGATCGGCTTCGCGAAGCTCGAGAGCTTCGGCGACCGGTTCATGAAGGCGATCCGGGACTTCCGCGCCTGACGTCAATTGTGCGCCCTGCTCCGACATTTTTGTCGGATCCCGCCCCCGGGAAGGCGCAACAAGCACTAATTTTGAACCAAGGTTGGCGTGGCATGCTTTCTGCATACCTCCTGCGTCAACCTGGAGGCGACACTAGTGCTGTTTCGATGGATCCTGGGGCTCGTGGCCGTCGCGCTGCTCGTGGGCGCGGGCCTGGCAGTCGCCCTCGTCAAATCTGCTCCATCGCCGGCTCCCCCCGCCGCCGTGGCGCCGCTCGAGGAGGAGAATCCCGCCTGGATGACCGAGCCGATCCATCCCCTGCCGCTGCGCAGCACGGGGGATCCCCGAAAGATCGCCCTCGGCCGCAAACTGTTCCTCGACAAGCGGCTCTCCCAGGACCGCTCGATCTCCTGCGCCAGCTGCCACGATCTGACGCGCGGCGGCGCCGACGGCCGCCCGGTGTCGATCGGCGTCGGCGGCCAGGCCGGCGACCGCAACGCGCCCACCGTCTTTAATGTCGCCTTCAACTTCCGGCAGTTCTGGGATGGACGCGCCGACACCCTCGAGCAGCAGGTCGAAGGCCCCCTCCTCAACCCGAAGGAGATGAAGAACACCTGGCCCGAGATCCTCAAGGTCCTTCAGGACGACGCGGACTATCGGAACGACTTCCAGGCGATCTTCACCCAGCCCCTGCAGAAGGAGCAGGTCACCGCCTGTCTCGCCTCGTTCCTGAGATCGCTGGTCACCGTCTCGCGCTTCGACCGCTTCTTGCGCGGCGATGGCACGGCCATCACCGACCGGGAGAAGGAAGGCTATGAGCTCTTCAAGAGGAAGGGCTGCGTCACCTGCCATCAGGGCAGCAATGCGGGAGGCAACCTTTTCTCGAAGTTCGGAGCGATGGGCGACTACTTCGCCGATCGGGGCACCCTGGATCATGCCGACCTCGGCCGCTTCAAGATCACCGGCCGCGAGGAGGACAAGTACGTCTTCAAGGTCCCCAGCCTGCGGAATGTCGGGCGGACCGCGCCGTATTTCCATGACGGCTCCGTCGCCACGCTCGAAGAGGCCGTGACGATCATGGCTCAGTACCAGCTCGGCAAGCGGCTGTCCAGCGAGGAGGCCCGGCTGATCACGGAGTTCCTGGGCTCCCTCTCCGGAGAAACGCGGTAGGCCATGAGAAACCTATATGGCTCCGTCCTGATCCTCCTCGCCCTCGTGCTCGGCACGCTGTCCTGGACGTCGGGACGTGCCGCGGACCGCGCCGGCTCCGTCCTCGACACCCTGGAGGGCCTGCGTGCCGCCGTCCCGACCCTGACCCAGGAGGTACTCCGCCTGCGCGCGTCGATGTCCCACAGCCAGGACGCCGTCGTCCGCGCCCTCCAGCAGGCGGACGCCCTGCTGGGCCAGGCCGAGTCCCAGGCGCGGCTGCTCGACGCGGATGCCGATTTCGATCCACCGACCGCGCTCCAGCCGCTGCGCACGTTCCTGCAGGAGAAGGAGGCGCTGGCGGAGCGCTTCCGCTCCGGCGGCGCCCTCGTGCAGAACTCGCTGGATTATCTCGTCGACCTGGACCGCAATGCCGGAGCCCGTCCGCCCGACGGGGTCCGCGACCTGGTCCGCAGCGCGCTGCTTTACGACCGGAGCGGCGACGCCGACACGGCAGGCCAGATGCGGGAGGCGCTGGGCCGGCTGGCCGCCGCGCGGACCGGGGCGTCCGCCGAAACCGCGGAGGATCTCGGCTTCGCCGACCGCCACGCGCGACGGATCCTGGACCTCAGCCCGCGGGTCTCCGCCGACCTCCAGCAGCTCGTCGCCCGCACCCTGGAGCCCCGCATCGACGCCCTCCACGCGCAGGTGTCGCAGCGCCGCCAGGCGGCCGCACGGACATCGCAAACGTACCGCGACGCGATGTTCGTGACGGGCGCCGTCTTCGTGCTGTCGATCGCGGCCTTCCTGCAGCGGGACCGCCGCCGCGCGGCCGACCTGAACCTCGCGAACCTGGAGCTGGAGAGCCGGGTGGAGGAACGCACCCGAAAGCTGGCCGACCACGAGGCGGAAACGCGAGCGATCCTCGAGGGATCCGCCGACGGAATCCTGAGCGTCGAGGAGGACGGCAGCATCCGATCCGCCAATCCCGCGGTCGCCGCGATGTTCGGCCTCTCCGCCGCGGCGATCGCCGGCCGTCCGCTCTCCTCGATCGTCTCGATCTCCTGGGACGAGATCCGGAGCGCGGGCGCCCGAAAGCGGGACGGCACCGGCGCGCGGATCACCGGCGAAAAGTTTCCGCTCGAGATCCAGGCCAACGAGGTCCGCCTCGGCGAGCGCCGCATGTACAGCGTCCTCCTGCGCGACGTCACGGAGATGCGCCGCGTCGAACAGCTGAAAAACGAGTTCATCTCGACGGTCAGCCACGAGCTGCGCACGCCGCTCACCTCGATCCGGGGCGCCCTCGGCCTCGTGGCCAGCGGCGTCCTGGGCTCGCTCTCCCCGAAAGCCAAGCCGATGATCGACATCGCGGCGAAGAACTGCGAACGCCTGGTCGCCCTCGTTAGTGACATCCTCGACATCGAGAAGGTCGCCTCCGGCAAGATGACGTTCAAGATGCGCACGCTCCAGCTGTCGGACCTCGTGACGCAGACCGTCGACGCCACCCGCGGCTTCGCCGACTCCCTGGGGATCCGCCTCAGCGTCTCCCTTCCGGCCGGCGACACGCTCGTGCTGGCCGACTCGGACCGCCTCACCCAGGTGCTGACGAATCTCGTCTCCAACGCCTGCAAGTTCTCCCCCAAGGGCGAGATGGTCACCGTCGAGGTGCTCCGCTCCGGCGGCCGCTTCCACGTCGGCGTCTCCGACCGGGGCCCCGGCATCCCCGACGAGTTCCGTCCCCGCATCTTCCAGAAGTTCGCGCAGGCGGACGCCTCCGACGGCAGTCAGCGCAAGGGCACCGGGCTGGGCCTGGCCATCTCGAAGGCGCTCACGGAGCGGATGGGCGGCACGATCGGCTTCGACACGAAGCTCGGCGCCGGCTCCACCTTCTGGGTCGAGCTGAACGAGGAGCGGCCCGCGGCGCCGGTCTCGACCAGCTCCTCCCGCCCGCGGATCCTGGTCTGCGAAGACGAGCGCGACATCTCCGAGGTGCTGCGCCAGATGCTGGACAAGGAGGGCTACGACTGCGACCTGGCGCCGACGCTGAAGGAGGCCCGGGTCCTGCTGGCTGCGTGGACGTATGCGGGGATGACGCTCGACCTCTCGTTGCCCGACGGCAGCGGCATCGCGCTCCTGAAGGAGATCCGGGGGAACCCGGCGACGCGCGAACTGCCGGTGATCGTCATCAGCGCGAACCTGGAGCAGAACGCGACGGCGCTCAGCGGCAACGCATTCGGGCTGGTGGACTGGCTGGAGAAGCCCATCCCGCAGGAACGCCTCGAGCAGGCGCTGCGGAGGACGTCCGTCCACGCCGCGTCCAGGAAGCCGCGCGTGCTGCACGTCGAGGACGACGACGACATCATCGCGGTCGTCGGCAGCCTGCTCTCCGACACGGCGGAGATCGTCCACGCCAAGTCGGTGCTCGGCGCCTGGGAGATCCTCAAGCGGGAGGACTTCGACCTGCTGATCCTGGACATCGGCCTGCCCGACGGCTCGGGCCTGGAACTGCTTCCGGCGCTCCGGTCGTCGACCAAGACCCCGATCCCCTCGCTGGTCTTCTCGGCGCACGAGATCTCGCCGCGGACGGCGGGGACGGTGACGTCGGCGCTTCTGAAGTCGAAGACCTCGAACGAGGAGCTTGTGCGGCGGGTGAAGTCGCTGCTCGGGAAATCCCCTTCCCGGCCGCGGGCCGCGCGCGTATAATGAGGCCATGACGGCCCCCTGCCCCGCCCTTCGAAGAACAAGGCCCGCGCTCTAGCCCCCCCTCCGCGTCAATTTCGTTCGGTCTATCCGCCCCCGTAGCTCAACTGGATAGAGCACCGGATTTCTAATCCGGTGGTTGCGCGTTCGACTCGCGCCGGGGGTACCAACCGTCTTCGTCGCGCGCGCTAGTACTTGTTCGAGGCCGCCGCGTCGAACTTGAACTCGCCGATGTAGATCGCGGGCTTGCCTTTGCGGTCCACCTCGCCCGAGATCTTGCCGTCCGCGTGCGCGTCCATGCTCATCGGATAGCCCGAGCCCTGGTCGATCCGGAAATGGATGGTCAGGTCCAGCAGCACGTCCACGTCCAGCAGCGAGCGGAATGCGCCGATCGCATTCACGTTCACCGTGATCTGCGCCAGGCCGCCCTCGACCTTGTCCAGACGCCCCGTGCCCATCGCCGAACGCACCTTGAACGGACGGCTGCCCGACTCGTCGCTGAAGACGTCGACGATCCGGTCCCCGTCCAGCTCCCAGGAGCTGCCCACGGACACCGACTCCGGCGGCAGCGAGAGCAGCGCTTCGAACGTGCCGAGCAGGTGGGCCTTCAGCTCGCCCAGGGGGATCCCTTCGGCGTCCTCATACTCCGTCCCCAGGTCGGTCCGCTTGAGGATGATCGTCTTGCCGACCATCGTCCGGGGGACCTCGGCGTAGGAGGCCTCGCCGGGCGCCTGGCGCTTGAGGCTCCAGGCCAGCACCTTGCGGCGCAGCTTCAGGACGCGGCTGCCGTCCACCTCCAGGATCTCGTCCTGGAAGGTGCGCCGCTCCTCCTTCTGGAGCAGCTGCTTCGATTCGGCGCCGTCCGCCTTCACGGTCAGCCAGCCGTTCACGGCTTCCGATCGCTCGGTCGTATACGTCAGGCCCTTCATCACGCCGGCCTTCAGCGGGATCTTCGCCGGCTCCGACGAACAGCCCGCGAGGATCGCGAGGACCAGGGGCAGCGCGCGCATCGTCTTCTTCATGGCTTAGCCCTTCTTCCCCTGGACCTTGAACGAGGAACCGTTGGCGGACCACCATTTCTGGTAGTCCTTGAAGGTCGTGAAATCGTTCCCGGTCAGCGCCTTCAGGGCGTCGAGCGTCGGGTTATAGAGCACCTTGCGGCGCACGATCTGCTCGTTGCGGGCGTCGTCGATGACCGGCCCTCCCAGCCCCACCCCGTGAAAGGGCAGCTCCGGCAGAATCTGGTCCTCCGGAACGCGCTCCACCTCGCGCAGCAGCTTGATGAGCAGCGGGACCGAACTGCGGTCGGGGATTTTCGCGAGGGCGTCGACCGCCTCCTTGGCCATCTCGAAGGGTTTGTCGTCGACGAACTCCTGGAGCGTCCGCAGACTGGACGGCGCCGCGATCTCGCTCATGGCGTGCACCGACGCGATCCGCACCTCGCCGGCCTTCCTATCGCGGTTCCTGGCGACCGTCGCCAGCGGCTTCCAGGAATTCGGGATCGCCGCGAAGGACTTCCCGATCGTCTCCGCCGCCGCGATGCGGACCTCGCTCACTTCCTGCTGCGAGCCGTTGCCCACCAGGACCTGGCCCAGCGCGGCCATGGTCTTCGCGTGCGGCGCCCGAGCCAGGTCGCGGACGGCCTCGACCCGGGCGGACACGTTCTGCCCCGCCTTGACGTAGGCCTGCTTGAAATCCTTGAGGACTTCATCCGGCGTCGGGCCCAGCGTCTTGTCCTGGACCGTCAGCCCGACGGTGACTGCCGCGAGGAGAAGGAATCGCATGAAGGTCCCCCTGACTCAGCCCTGTAGTAGGACGCGACAATCAGGCCCGGCGCCGCCGCCCAAACCGCAGGAACCGCAGCGGCAGGACGTACTCCAGACCCATGAGCCCGCAGCCGCCGCCTCCTCCGCCGCCGGCCGGAGGGGCGTCTCGGCGATCACCTGGGCCTGGAACGCCGTCTGCGTTCCGCTCAGAATCTTATCCTCGTCGGGCAGCGTTGCGACGTTGCTGTTGAACACCCAGGGACTCAGCGGCGTGTTGATCGCCTCGAAATCGTCGTGCAGACCGTCGCCGTCGGCGTCGCGGTCGTGCACCCACTCGAGCTGCGACATCGGGCCTTCCTCGAAGGTCTTCACCGCAGGCTTGAGGATGGCGAAGTGATTGCGCGGCGCGCCCGTAGGGCCGCCCTGCTGGGCGCCTCCCAGGACGACCGGTCCCGCCGGGAAGGTCTTCTTATAGGCCTTCATCAGCAGTCCGGTGCCGGCGGTGCCCGGGGTGATCGCGACGTTGCCCGCCGCCGTCGCCACGAACGTCGACAGCCACGTCGGCAGCGTCGTCGCATGACTGTCGTAGAAGACGATGAAGTCCGTCGATCCGGTCACCGTCAGCGTCACCAGGGTCGCCGACGCGTCCTCCTTGTCGTCTTCCGCCGTCCAAAGGAGGATCTGGTTGTTCAGGTCCACGACGCCGGCGATCCCCGCATGAGCCTGAACGGCTATATCAGCAGCGCCGGCTGCCACCTGGACGGCGGGGCGGACATGCGGGTCTTCGACTTCACCAACCGCGGTGAAGGCTTCCGGAACACGGTGATGCAGCAGGGCCGCGGCAACGGCGCCGGCGTCAAGCACGGCAACGCCCACTGGTCTGCGAACTTCGACGAGATCCAGGACTTCGAGAACGACATCTTCTTCCGTTTTTCGGGAGCGGGGTTCACCGGAGCTCCCAATGCCCCGATGGGGACCACCAACACCGGACGGAACGCCGATCTGGACGCCCTCGCCGCCTACGTCAACTCGCTGAGCAAGGTCTCCCGCAGCCCCTTCCGCAACGCCGCCGCTGCCCTGGAAGGAGACGTAGGCCGCGCTGCCGTCGGGCGTCATGCAGATGCCGTAGGGCAGCGAGCCGTGCGGGAGCGGGATGACGTGCAGCAACGCGCCCGAGAGCGGATCCAGAATGCTGATCGAGGGATTCTGCTGGCTGACGACCCAGATGGTCTTGTCCGCCGCCTGCGCCAGCGTGCGCGGGTTCTTGCCGACCGTGAAGCTGGTCAGGAGACTGCCTCCCAGGCTCATGGAGCTGACAGTGTCCTGGTCGGCGTTCGCGACCCAGATCTTGCCGTTCGTCGAATCCAGGATGATCGAGGAGGAGGCCTGGGGCTTGGCGGTCGACAGCGGCCGGTGCACGGTGAACTTCAGGGTGCTGGTCACCAGGCTCGGCGGATTGCCGAACTCGCGCACCGCGACGGTCACGGTGTAGTGGCCGATCGCCGCATAGATGTGGTTTACCGAGTTCGGAGACGTCCCGACGGCAAACAACGTGGTGACCGTGTCGCCGAAGTCCCACGAGAACTCCAGCGGCGTCCCGAGCGCGGTCGTCGAAGCAGTCACGGTGAAGGTCACGGACTGCCCGGGGACGGCGTCCACGGGAAGGGCCGTCGGGGTGCCCACGATCACGGTTCCCCGGAGGGGTATCTCCCCGAAGGTGCGGAGCCCGGACGTCAGGCTGACCGCAAGGACGAAGATCATCGAGGCGAAGCGCGTGTCGTTACCCTCTCTGAAAAGCCCGGGCATCTTATTCGATTCCGCGCCGACGGTCCAGCGGGAGTTATCGCAGAAGACCGGGCCTCGATCGGGCGCACACTTTCAGGTGGACCGGTCCGCAATCATCTGGTATTCATCCTCCGGTCTCCGAAATGCCCATACCAACAGCGCCGACCCTGCGGAGCCGCGCGAGCGGCATCCTCCTGCATCCGTCGTCGCTTCCGGGACCCGCGGGGATCGGCGACCTGGGCGCCCCCGCGATGCGCTTCGCGGAAGCCCTCGCCGAGGCGAAACAGACCTGGTGGCAGATGCTGCCCGTCGGTCCCACCGGCTTCGGCAACTCGCCTTATTCCGCCCTATCGTCCTTCGCCGGCAACCCGCTCCTGATCAGCCTCGACCGCCTCGCCGAGGAGGGCTGGCTGAACGGGGAGGACACCGTCGCGCCCGAGTCGTGGCCGGCGGACCGCGTCCCGTTCGCGGAGGTCGACGTCTTCAAGAACGACCGGCTGCGCCGCGCCTTCTCGACCTTCGAGCGGGGCGCGTCGGCGTCGGACCGGGACCGCTTCGAGGCGTTCCGGCGCTCGACGGACTGGCTGGCGGACTGGTCGCTGTACCGCGCGCTGAAGGACGCGCACCGCGGCGCGGAGTGGGGCAGCTGGGATCCCGAGGTGAGATCGCGCGAGCCGGCGGCGCTGGCGGCGGCGCGGGACCGGCTGGCCGCGGAGATCCGCTTCCACGATTTCGTCCAGCTCGCGTTCGCGCGTCAGTGGGACGCGCTGCAACGCTATTGCGGCGACCGCGGGATCGGCCTGATCGGCGACGTTCCGTTCTACGTCCCGTACGACAGCGCCGAGGTCTGGGCGCAGCAGGACCTCTTCGATCTCGGACGCCGCGGGCGGCCGATGCGGGTGGCGGGAGTGCCGCCCGACGATTTCGCCAAGGACGGCCAGCTCTGGGGTTTCCCGCTCTACGACTGGGAGCGGATGCTCCGGCAGGACTTCGCGTGGTGGGTGGCGCGCTTCCGCACGACGCTCGCGCGCTTCACCGCGGTGCGCATTGACCACTTCATCGGCTTCCACCGGGCCTGGGCGGTGCCCGCGCGGCTGAAGACCGCGCTGAAAGGCCGCTGGATCCAGGGGCCCGACGGCGCCGTGTTCGAGCGGCTGAAACGCCAGGGCGGCCCGCTCGAACTCATCGCAGAGGATCTCGGCGTCATGACGCCGGAGGTCGCGAAGCTCCGCGACGACTTCGACTTGCCCGGCATCCGGGTGCTGCAGTTCGGCTTCGGCTGGGATCCCGCCCAGACCCACCTCCCGCACAACTATCCCAAGCGCTCGCTGGCCGCGACGGGGACGCACGACAACGACACCTCGCGCGGATGGTATGAGTCGGTCGAGCACCCCGGCACGAAGGACTGGATCCACCGCTATCTCGAGACCGACGGCAAGGACATCGCCTGGGTGATGATCCGGGCGGTGATGAAGTCGCCCGCCGACACGGCCATGATTCCGGTGCAGGATCTGCTGGATCTGGGGTCGGAGGCGCGCATGAACCGGCCGGGGGTGGCGACGGGAAACTGGGGCTGGCGGATGCTGCCGGGGGCGCTCAGCCTGGAAATCCTCAGCCGCTTCCGGACGTTGACCGAGCAATCGGGCCGCGCGCGCCGGTGACGCGCCCCCTCAAGACAGCCTGGCTTGTTTGAGCGAAGGGAGCCTTCATGTCGGTCCAGCTCATCGGCGGCAGCGGTGGGGATGTGCCGTTCAACCGGACCTTCTTCAATGTGACCCTGGGCGACCTGGTGGAGCCCAAGAAGGATCAGGCCCAGAAGCTGACGCTGTATCTGGTCGACGGGACCACGCTTGATGTATGCCGCATCGAAGAGATGGCGGACGGTTACCTGGCGCTTCGCGCCTATCGGGCGGGATCGGATACCTGCGACACCTCCCTGCACCTGATCCCGTACGGGACCATCTATCGCCTGGAGATCGCCCAGGATTCCGCCGAGACGGACAGCAGCCGGATGGGCTTCTCCTGGTCCGCCGCCCGCAAGCCCCCTCCCCGCCGACCCAAGGGATAAAACAGACGGTCTGTTTTATTCTCAGATGTCCCGAAGGAGGGACTCGGGGTCGATCTCGTCGGGCAGGCGCAGATCGCCTCTCGGGGAAAGGCTCACCGACCCCACCTTGGGACCCGGCGGCAGGCAGGTGCGCTTGAACTGCTGGCGGTAGAAGCGCTCGATGAACACCCGCAGCCAGCGGCGGATCACCTCGGGCGTGTACTCTCCGGCAAAGGTCGGCACCGCCAGCGCCAGGATCTTCTTCGGCCCCGCCCCCCAGCGCAGATGGTGGTACAGGAAGAAGTCGTGCAGGACGTACGGGCCCACCACCTCCTCCGTCGACTGCGCAATCTCCCCCGAGGCCGACGGCGGCAGCAGCTCCGGGGAGATCGTCGTCGCCAGGATCCCCTCCAGCACCGCCCGCGTCGCCTCGTCCGCGACGTGATCCGCGTGCCACTGGACCAGGTGCTTCACCAGCGTCTTCGGTACGGAGACGTTGACCGCGTAGCTCGCCATATGGTCCGCGTTGTAGGTGCACCAGCCGAGCGCCAGTTCCGACAGGTCGCCCGTGCCCACCACGATGCCGCGGTGCTTGTTGGCCAGGTCGAACAGGATCTGGGTCCGCTCCCGCGCCTGCGCGTTTTCGAAGACGACGTCGTGGACCTTCGGATCGTGCCCGATGTCCGCGAAGTGCTGCGTCACCGCCGCGCCGATCGGAATCTCGAGGAACGTCAGCGCCAGCCGCGCCGCCAGCGCCGACGCCGCCGTCCGCGTCCGCTCCGTCGTGCCCGGCCCGGGCATGCTCACCGCCCGGATCTCCGACGCGGGCCGCCCCAGGATCTTCAGCGCCTCGACGCAGACCAGGACGGCGAGCGTCGAGTCGAGACCGCCCGAGAGGCCCAGCACCGGCACCGAGCAGCCGTCGACCTGGAGCCGCCGCGCGAGGCCGCTCGCCTGCAGGCGGAAGATCTCCCGGGCGCGCTCCCCCACCGTCGCAGGGTCGTCCGGAACGAAGGGCGTCCGCGCCACCTTCCGGTCCAGCGTCGCCAGCTTCGGCAGCTCCCCTAGTTTCGCGACGACATAAGCGGACCGCGTCGACGGCGAACTGCCGAACGTCATATTGCGCGAGCGGTCGTGATCGAGACGGTCCAGGTCGATGTCCGCGACCGTCATCGAGCCCGCGAACGCGAAGCGCTCGCCCTCGGCCAGGAGCGCCCCGTTCTCGGCGATGATCGCGTGGCCGCCATAGACCAGGTCCTTCGTCGACTCGGTGGGTCCGCACGACACGTAGACGTAGCCCGCATTGAGGCGGCCCGACTGCTGCTGGACCAGCTGGCGTCGGTAGTCGGCTTTGGACACCCAGTCGTTGCTCGCGGACGGATTGAGGATCAGCTGCGCGCCGGCCAGGGCATGATCCCCGCTCGGCGGGACCGGCGCCCAGAGGTCCTCGCAGATCTCGATCGCGAAGGCGCAGCGGCCCAGTTCGAAGAGCTGGCGCGGAGCCAGGCGGAATTCGCCGAGCCGCTCGTCGGAAATGGCCACGTCGGCGTCCGAGCCGGACGCAAACCAGCGCCGCTCGTAGAACTCGCCGTAGTTCGGCAGGTGGATCTTCGGGACTGCGCCGTGGATCCGACCGCCGTGGAGCACGAAGGCGCAGTTGTAGAGGCGCCCGTCCGGCGCCTGGAACGGAGCGCCCGCGACGACGGCCAGGGCCAGCGCGGCGGCGTCGCGGGCGAGGTCTCCGAGCGCCTTTCGGACGCCGGCCAGGAGGTCGCGCGACTGGAAGAGATCCTCGCAGGTGTATCCGGTGAGGGCGAGCTCGGGGAAGAGGGCGATCGCTGCGCCCCGCTCGGCCGCCCGCCGAGCCCCGGACAGGATCGCCGACGCGTTGGCGGCCGGATCCCCGAGGCGGAGCGGCGTCTGCAGCGCGGCGACGCGGACGAATCCCAGGTCGGCGAAATTCACCGGAGAAGCATATCAGGAAGTCGGAAAAATGTGAGGAGAGACTTTCCTTCTTGGGGGGCTCGGACTACAATGGGTCGATCCCGGAGTTGGGCGTGGGGTCGGAGGAAATCGTTCATGGAAAAGGTCTGCGTCAACCATCCTGAATCGCCGTCGGTCGGCTCGTGCAAAGCCTGCGAGAAGCCGGTCTGCCTCATGTGCATCACCGAGGTGCAGGGCGTCTCGTTCTGCTCCGATGCCTGCGGCGCGGCGTATCAGGAGGTGAAGGACTGGCTGGAGCGTCCCGCGGCGGAGGAGGAGTGGAATCCGCTCGCCGACGCGAAGGCAAAGCCGGCGCCGGCCGCCAAATCCCCCGTCGCAGCCCCCGAGCCCGAGTCCGAGCCTGAGGCGGCGTTCACCACCGGCGAACGCATGCGGGGCGCGCTGGACTCCGCGATGCCCACGGACCAGGGCGCGGTCGACATCCGGGCCCTGGCCCCGCCTCCCGGTGGCGCCAACCGCACGATGCTCTACGTCGGCATCGCTGCGGGCCTTCTGCTCGTCATCGGCGCGTACTTCATGTTCACCGCGGGGAACGAACCTCCTCAACCCGAGATCGCGAAAACAGAGCCGCCCAAGCCGCCTCCTCCCAAGCCGGAGCCGGCCAAAGTCGAGCCCCCGAAGCCCGAGCCCGCCAAGGTGGTCCTGCCGCCTCCTCCTCCGCCCAAGCCGGAGCCGGCGAAGATCGAGATTCCGAAGCCGCCTCCGCCTCCCAAGCCGGAACCGGCGAAAGTTGAACCGGCCAAGATCGTCGTCCCTCCGCCTCCGCCGATCAAGGTGGAGCCCCCGAAGCCCGAACCGGCCAAGGTCGTGCCGCCGCCTCCCAAGCCGGAGCCCGCGAAGGTCGAGCCGCCCAAGCCTGAACCGGCCAAGGTCGTACCGCCGCCCCCGCCCCCTCCGAAGCCGGAGCCGGCGAAGGTCGAACCGCCCAAGCCCGAGCCGCCGCCCGCGCCCCATCTCGCCTTCGTGCGCGATCCCTGGGGAAAAGAGAAAGCCGGCGCCTGGTACCGCGTCAAGACGACGACCGGCGGCAAGGACTCGTACCGCGACGTCGGCCTGCGCGAGTCCGGCGCGGGCTACCGCGTCCTCGTGTCGCAGATCAGCACGGACGGCAAGACCGACTCGGAGCAGTTCACCTGGACCGAACCCGATGAGGTGTCGGTCTTCGGCTCGGTGAACGCCGAGGTGAAGGGCACGAAGTACGCCGCCGACGTCGTCCGCTCGAAAGCCTCCAAGCCCTCGCAGTTCGTGTTCAAGGACGGCCCCTATGCGGGCGCGTATTTCGCGTCGGACGCCACGCTCGCCGGACTTTCCCCGAAGACGGGCAAGATCAAGGACCGCGAGTTCAGCGGCGTCGTGCTGGAGACGGAAGCCAAGGACGGCAAGCCGGCCGCGACGACGTGGTTTTCGACGCAGATCCCGCTCGGCGTTCTGTCGTGGGAAAGCGCCGGGACGACGATCGCGGTGGTCGATTTCGGCGCCGACTGGGAAAAGCGGCCGCCGTTTCCACAGCCGCCGGCCCCGGTGATCGCGAAGGTGGAGCCCCCGCCGCCTCCTCCTCCCCCTCCGCCGCCTCCGCCGCCTCCGCCCCCGAAGCCGGAGCCGGCCAAGGTGGAGCCGACTCCCCCGCCGCCACCGCCCAAGACGGAGGCGGCCAAAGTCGAGCCGCCGAGGCCCGATCCCAAGGCAGAGGCCGCGGCCCGCGCGAAGAAGTCGATGTCGGATGCGAACGCGCTGATCAAGGAAGCCTCGCCGCTCTACGGCGAAGTCAGCGCGGCCATGGATTCGCTGCCCGACGACAAGGGCGCCTTGCGCGACCTGTATCGGAAGGCCGAGCGCGTCCAGCTCAAGCTCTCCGATGCGAAGGTCCTCTACGCGGGAATCCGGGCCGACGCTCCGGATCCGGGGGTCGTCGACCGCCGCATCTCGCAGCTCGACGAGCTTCTGGACGCGGTCCAGGACTGCCTGTCCACGCTGAAGTCCAAGATCAACTGAGCGGGGAGAATTAGCGCCGCCGAAGGGGTGTACCCGATGCAGGAGGGACCCCCCTTATGGACCTCATACCTCGTGTGCCCGGGGCGCACTTCGCTCTCGAGTTCGGTGAGAATCGCCCGCATGCTCCGCGCCAGAATCCGGTAGCTTTCAATCAAATGGTCCACGGCAGGATCATAACGCAGGACTGACGCGGTCAGTCAAGAAGCTGTCCCGGTTAGACTCACATCGATTGCAGCTGCCGGCCGGCTCATGGCACGGACCCATCGGCTCCGATGCGGACGATGCCGTCCTGCAGGAGGCCGTTGACGGATTCCCTGAAGCAGCCACTTTCTACATCCCCGCCTCCCTCTCCGCACCCGCTTCCATCCCCTCCCTTTAATTTGCTCTACCCCCTGGGAGCAGCATGCTCTCTCCCTATCTTCAAACGCCACGGATCGGGAGACGACGGTCTGGGCGGCGCCGTGCATCTGAGCGGGCAAGGACGCGACGATCCGGAGGCCGGAGGCCGCGCCCGCATGCGCCGGTGTCGTCAGGAGTCGCCGTTGATCCACTGGACCCGCGCGGGGTCGAGCCCGTTCCGGCGACACCAGGCCTGAAGGGCGTTCTCGACCAGGGTGCCGGAGGTCCGTTCGTCGGGCACGATGGTGATCGCGGCGAACGGCCAGTCCGGCGCATTCCAGCCGGAATACCCGTTGATGGTGGGGACGCCGGCTTCCAGGCTGGCCATCATGGCGTCGACGTGGATCCGCGTAGGCGCGGAGTCGACGAACCCGCCGTTCGGCGGCACCCGGCGCGACGTGTAATAGAACGCGGCCCGCGAGGGATCGACACGCCTCGCGATGGCGGCGACCGAGTCTCGAGCCTCGCGACGATCGTAGGTCGGCGTCCGTCGTCCCTGCTCGAGGAGGGCAAGGACCACGATGACGGCCAGGACGGGCTGCTGCCAGCGCGAACGGTCGAGCCACACGGCGGCTCCAATGGCGGCCGGAAGGAGGAGCAGTTGCGAGACGCGGGTGACCACGCGAGCGGCCTGGGCGCCGGGGACGATGAGGTAGGCCAGGCTCCAGGCGCTGGCGCCTCCCGGAAAGCGGGCGGTCCACAGAAGCAGGCTGAGGGACACCGCCAGCAGGATGCTTCCGAAGGGAGTCTTCCGGAGTTCCCAGATCCCCCGCGCCGAAAGTGCGACCGTGACGAATCCCAGCCCCAGCGCGTTTTCGGTCGAACGGAAGGGGAGTTGATCGAAGAGCCGCGCCGAGGAGAGCCACCCGTATAGCCAGTGTTCGGGTCCGAACTGAATCCAGCATTGAAGCCTGGGAAGGTAGAGGTCGATTTCGTCGTACTCCCGAACTCCCAGGGTGGAGCTCGCCTGGAGCGAATGGCGGAGAAAGGGGATCATGCACAGGCCGGCGACCGCCACGGCGCCGGCGATGCCGGGTCCGTGGCGCTTGAGCGCCGCGAGCGTCCGGGGCCGCAGGGAGGGGAGCGCAACTGCCCAGAAAAGGGCGAGTCCCAACGCAATCCAAAGGAACCAGGCCAGGTAGAAGCTGCTGTAAGTTTGTCCGACCAGCGAGACCGCCCATAGCGTCAGCCAGGGGAGCGACGGCCGGATCGATTCCGTCCCCAGGACACGGATCAATGCGTACACGGCCAGGACGCCGTAGAAGGCCGGCAGCAATTGCGGGTGCCCGAGCTGGGCGATTCTCGCCGAGGCGAACGCGAAGAGGAAAGCGCCGAACCCGGAGGGGACCCGTCTGCATCCCAACCCGCTGCGCAGGAGCAGGAAGGCGCACCCGAAGTTGACCGAGGACGCCAGGAGGATGAACAGGGGAAAGGCGATGTCCGCCGGCACGCCCGCAATCCGCCAGATCGCATAGAGCGGCAGAGCGCCGATGAGGGTGTCCGAGTACGCCGACGCGTTGGGGGCGGGGTAGAAAATGGGCGCATCCCAGAAGCGGGAATGGACGGGGTCCCGGGCCATCCACCGATAGCCGTGCTCCAGCATGTAGTGTTGCAGCCGGGGATCGCCGAGGTCGCCCTGCACGCGCCCCAGACCGCTGGCGATCATGGGTCCGTGGGCGAGGCTCAGTCCGCCGGCCCAGAAGGCGAGAGGAATCAGGATCGCGGGGAGCCGGCCGCGGGCGCTCAGGCTCGGCCCGGCTGAAAGGATCATCGCTCGCGTCTCTCCCTGCAGGGGACGTACAGTCCGGAGGGATTATCCCCCATCAGCGCGCGGGAACGCAGGATTTCAGCGGCGATCCCGATCGATCAGCATCCAAAGCCGCGGTTCCGTCGGGTTGCGCGCGGCGGGCACGGCCTCGAGTCGCAGGCGCGATCCCCGGGGCGCATCGACGTTCAAGCGGGCGCGGCCGACCTCCAGCGAGCCCTCCTGGAATTCCGACCAGAGCGGTTCCGGGGCGGCCCCTTCCCGGAGCAACAGGGCCTGGAAACGCACCGAGCCGACGGACCGGCGGTCATGGCCGAAGCTTAGCTCCAAGGAATGCGGCCCCGCCTCCACGGCGATCTCGGCGCCTTCGCCCGGAAGCAGTTCGATCAGCGATCTTCCGTCCCTCAGCGTCGTCAGCACCGGACCGCTGCGGAGGGCCTCGTCCGACGCCGGACGGGCCGGAGGCCTGGAGTTCCGCCACGCCGAATACCGGGCCGCTGAAAGCTGTTCCAACCCGATCTCGAAGTCCGAGATCTTCCAGGGATCCGGGAACCACGGACTGAGATTGCGCTGCGCGATCAGGGGGATCGGGAGGCCCGCGCCGACGTCCCGCAGCGCGGCCTCATTGGCCAGCGTCCGGGCCTCCCGCGCGGGTTGAGATCCGAAAAGGTTGGCCACGTAGACAACGCCCATCGCGACCGCCATCGCCGCCCGCAGCATGGAGGCCCGGTCGACGGAATCGGCGCCCAGATAGAGGAGCAGCGGCAGCGGTGTTGCCAGCAGCACGTAGCGCCAGCGGAAAGAGGCGTCGCGTCCGTATCCGGCGCGGGATTCTCCGATGATATAGACGAGAGCGGCCGTCGCGATCAGCACCAGCAGCAGCCCCGCCTGGGGCGACGTTGACGTGGACGACCGTCGCCAACCCAGGACCAGCAGGGCGGCGCAGGCCAGCAGCGCAGCAACGCTCATAACCCCCGAAACGGTCCCCACGGGGATCCCCGGAGAGCCCAGGCAGGCGGAGAGACACTGGAGGGAGACGCCCAAAGTTGCCTGCAGTCCGGGGCTGGACGGATGGACCGGAGGCTTCTGGTAGGTTCCGAGCACGAGGCCGGCCAGGATCAGCGCCGCAGCCGGGAGGGCGAAGAGCCTCCAGAAATTCGAGCCGGCGCGTTCCCGCCAGAGGATCCGGCACCACCACGGTGCCAGCAGGCCGAGATACGGGAACGTCGCCGGACTGCACAGCGGCATCGCGACCAGACAGAGTCCGAACGGAATCGCCAGCTCCCGGGCCGGGGTCCGGCCCAGCCGGACTAGAAACGAAATCAGAAGGCACACGAGCAGGTAATGCAGGTCGAAGACGATCTGGAACGGCCACGTCAGGTTATCCCAATGACCCCAGTGGAGGAACAGGAGAGGGACGGCCGCATCGGTCCAGGAAAGGCGCCCGCGGACCCGATTCAGCGCCAGCAGCACCGCGAGGGCCGCGGCGGCGAGGATCAGCACGTTCACGGCCGCTCCGATGCGCGAATCCCAGGACGACAGCCGGGTCTCTGCGAGCCAGATCAGCTTCGGCAGCGGCATCCGGTTCTCGTTGTGCTGGACCAGGACCCAGTCGAGCGGCACGCGGCCCCGGTCGGTAAGCGCCGCGACATGAGCCCATTCGTCCAGGAGCGGAAGAGCCGGGGCGTGCCGGATGGAAACGACGAGAGCGGCTAGGGTTGTCGAGAGCAGCACCAGCCCGCAGAAGGCGGGGCCCGCCAGATCCCTCAGCGGAGGCGCGCCGCCTTTCGGCATGGAACGAGGCCATCGTACGGAGGGACCCCGATGGAGACAAGGAAGGAATGCCTCCCGAACGGCCGGCTCAGAACCAAAGGACGACCGGCTTGATCCCGGCCCTTTGGAAATGCGGGTCCAGCCGTCGCGCCAGCGCGGGCCAATGATGATGGGGCACCATCGGGTATAGATGATGCTCCAGGTGATAGAGATGCTCCAGCGCGAGGATGGAAAAGAGCCTGCCTCGGAACAGCCTGGTCCGGGTCAGGTCGGTCCCGGCGGCCGGGTTGTGCGGCACATAGGACGTGATCAACGGAATGATCCAGCTTCCCGCAATCATCAACACCGCATACACCGCCGGCACGGGAGTGATCGGGATCGTCGCCAGGCAGAGTCCGAGCAGGGCCACCACGCCCGCCGTCTCGAGGATCACCAGCACCCGGTCGCGATTCGGCCGCGTCACGGCCCAGACGATGATGCGTCCCTGAAAGATCACCCCTTCCAGGAGCGACCGCGGGAAGGACATCCCCGCCGCCCGGCCTTCGATGTCGTCGTCGTGCGGGAATCGGGCGTGATGGTGCAGATGCGCCTGCCGGTACGCGTGCCCGGATCGAAACGCCGTCCCTTCGATCAGCGTCAGCAACCCTTCATTGAGGAGGTGGGGCAGCCCCAGCGTGCGGTGAACAAGATCGTGCGAGCTCGAACCGTAGGTCACGAAGCTGAGGGCGATCAGGCAGAGAACCGCCGGCGCCCACCAACCCTGGAAGGCGAAGACGCCGTATCCCGCGATGCAGACGAAGGGGAGGAGCAGCGAGAAAAGGCGCCGAGGCCAGGGGACCCGCAGCAGGTCCGGGCCGATTTCGGAGAGGGGAGGGAGATCGGCGGAATCCATACGGCCTCAGCGCGGCGTTTTCTTCAGCAGCTTCTCCTCGTAGACGGCACACGCTCGGAGGAGGGAGGGAATCCGAGGACTCCCGCAATCCAGGTTACGGGTCCTATTTCTGGGGCTCGGGATCCGGATGTTTGAGCCGCTCCACCGCGTTGGTCACCTGTGCCTTGGCCATGTCCATGTACATGTCTGTGACCTTGGACATGGACGCCCTCATAGCCTCGTCGTACCAGTATTGGGCGAAGACGGGCTTCTTGTCCTCGATGGATCTCGCCATATACAGCCCGGCCTCCAGGGTGCCTCCGGTCGCCGGCGTGTGGCTCCACTCGATGGATTTGTAGATGAACGTCACTTCCTCGTATTCGTGCGCCGCAGACGCGGCGGGGTCCAGCGTCGACGGCATGACCATCTTGATCCCCATGATGCTGACGTCCGTGAACTTCATCGAGAGGTAGTTCTTTTCAGGGCCGCTCTTGGGCATGTGGAAGAAATTCAACTGCGCTGTCGGGAAGACGACGCGATTGCCATGGGCCTCCCGCAGATTCGGAGTGGAATAGTCGATGTGCTTCGTGAAGACCGCGGGGTTGTGGCGCCGGTCCGCGACCTGAAGCTGCCCCAGGACGTCCGTCTGGGACGCCACCTTGTGGGTGAAGGACAGAACGGGAATGTGTTCCAGGCGGTCGGCCGCCTTGATGATAGCGGCGCCTTTGAGGTTTCCAAGTTTTAGATACGCCAGATGGGCCATGGCTGCGGCCTCCTCAATAAAGTGGCGACAACTATTTGGTCTTCTTCGGGGGTTGGATGCCCGCCTTGAGCAACTGCTCCTGGACCTGGAGCTTGATGATATCCGCGAGCGTTTCCGGCACCTTCTTGGCGAGCTTGGTCATCAGGTCCACCACGATATCGGGCTCGAAGTTCCCTTTATCCTCGAAGAAAGAATGCGGAGCCTTGCCGAAGTCCATCCCCAGGGGCACATTCTCGGGCGCCTCCCATCGGATTTGATCGTAGGAGAACGCGATCTCCTCAAGTTCGTGGGCCTGTGCCTCGGTGGGAAGCACCAGGCTGGGCTTGGTGGTCTGGATGGAGACCACCCGGGCATTGGTCAGCGTGACCGAAAAGTAGACCGCCTCCGGGCCGCTCAACGGCTGATGGATGAGCTTGAGCACCCAGGACGTGAGCGCATCGTTGCTCATGTACACCTTGTGGAAGAAAGGCGTAGTGAAGTCGACTTTCTTCGTGATGACGAAGGGTTTGTGGATCGTCTTCTTGTCGCCCAGGAGCTTTTCCCGCGGCAGGCCCGTCTGGAAGTCCACCGGCGAGACGACTTCATGCGTGAAGGCAACGACCGGGACGGCGTCCTGCCACCCCAGGGACTGAGCGCTGATCGTGCCCGTGGCCGCCAAGGGCCACCCGAGGATCGGTTCCGCCTTAAGGTACGCGGTGAAGGGCATCGTGGTCCCCCTGTCTGCTGGTCGACGGCCCAGAACTTGACCGCCGTGAATCTAGCATCGGGAAAACGCGTCCGTCAACGAATCCGACCCGGAATCCGGCCGCTCCGATCCATTTTTGAATCCCCGGTCCTCCGCGAAGCCTCCCCAAACAAGCCCGTCACGTTGGTGGAGCGATTCCCTTCACGAGTCCGCCGGGACTTTTTCCCGTTGCGGCGCCGGAACGGGGACCACGACGACGCGGGGAAAGCGGGACTGCTTCGACAGGTAGAGGAGCCGCTCGGAGAGCACGCGGTTTCTCGCGATGAGATCGCCCAAGATCCCCAGCGATCCGAGCACGAAGGCGATCAGGATGGACGCTGCGCCCACGATGACCGACTGCAGGTGGGTGCCCCGCAAGCCTCCCTCCTGGATCATCAGGACCAGGTAGCGGATCCAGAGCGTCGAGCCCGCGAGCAGGAACGGGAGACCCAGGAGCAGGAACGTCCGCAGAGGCCGGTACGTCGCGTACAGCCTCAACAGGGTCGCCGCGGACCGGAGCACATAGTGGCCTTCGGTGCGCTTCAGCCGGGATTCGCGCCGGGTGGGATTCGTCTCGATCGGGACGAAGGCCAGTCTCAGGCCCTTCTCGCCCGACTGGACGATCGCCTCCAGCGTGTAGGTGTAGCCGGTCATGATGTCCAGGCGCAGCGCCGCCTCCCGCGACATCGCCCGGAACCCGCTGGGGGCGTCCGGAACCTTCGTCCCGGAGATCCGTCGGACCACAGCGCTGCCCAGGCTCTGAAGCAACCGGTGACCCAGGGTCCGGTCCGTGCGGCGGCTCATCTGCCGGTCGGCGATGACCATATCGGCCTTCCCCGACAGCAGGGGCTCCAGAAGCTGAGGGATGAAGGATCCCGGGTACTGGTGATCCCCGTCCGTGTTCAGGATGACGTCCGCGCCCCGCTCCAGGCAGGCATCGACCCCGGTCTGGAACGCCGCGGCCAGACCCCGGTTCGTCGTATGACGGACAATGTGATGGACGCCGGCCTTTCGCGCGACCTCGAGCGTCTTGTCGCTGCTTCCGTCGTCGATGATCAGGATCTCGATGCAGTCGACTCCCGGGACCTGCTTCGGTAGATCCGAGAGCGTCTCCCCGAGGGTCTCCTCCTCGTTGAAGCAGGGGATCTGGATGATCAGCTTCATGGCTTCGCGGGTCCGGGCTTGCGATACGTCAGGAACAGGTTCCGGACGTAGATCGCCAGCGCCGCCCCCTGCCCGATCAGGAAGACGGGATCCTTGCGAAACCAGGCATAGATCGCGAGCAGGATCGCCGCGACGATGCTGAGATGCCAGAAGATGACGGGGATGACGCTGCGCCCCTCCCGCTCGGAGGCGATCCACTGGATCGCGAATCGTCCGAGGAGAGCGGACTGGCCCAGAAATCCGAGCAGCACCAAGGGGTTGCGGAATGCCGCCCAGAATTCCTGCATGCTCGGGCCACCCCCTGCCCTGGTCCCGGTCGTTCCGCCACGGCCATCCAGCCGGGGGAACGTGAAAATGAAGAGAGGCTTTCCCCGCTCCCCTTCCTCCCACCTCCCCTAGTCTATAGGCTCGATCCCCTTCCGTCTCACGAATGCGATCTTTCGGTTTCCGTCAAAGAGTCCCGCCGCCCCTCTGATAGGGGAGTCAGGTGTTTTGCGGGGGCGATTCATGAGAAGCCTGATCCTGACGGCCGCGCTGGCGATCCTGGCGGCGGGCTCCGGCCTCGCCCGCGGAGACGACGACGCGGACGCGCAGGCCCGGCAACGCGCCCTTCAGGCCCGGAACCATTGCGCCGACCTGCTTGCCGACGTCGAAGGCGTCAGCAGCGTCAACTATGGCGGCTCGGGCGTCGAGTTCCGACTCATGATCATCGTCCGCGGCTACAAGGCGAAACAGGCGGCCGACCGGAAGATCGGCGGCGACGCCTACGAGGGCGTCCCGATCCTCTGGTCCGTCTCGTCCCCCGCGCCGGAGCCCGCCGCCGCCGACGCGACGACCCCCGAGGCTCCTCAGCCGGAAACCACGCGCGCGGCGCCGCGCCCGGCGGCGGCCGCCGATGGTCCGGACTGCGATATCGTCCGCGCTCAGCTGGGTCTTCCGGGAGTCCGTCATCCGGTGGGAGGCAGCTCGCCGAAGTCGTGGGTCCCCTGCAAGGTATGGCTCCGCGCGGTGACGGGCGCGGGGGGCGGTCACTCCTACCTCTACACGAAGCACCGTCCGGGCTGCCCTTACATGGACGGCATCGTCTCGCCGGTCTATCGCGAGGGGATCACCTATCCGACGGAACTTCGCGGGAGCGATTCGAACTGGGGGGGCCAGGTGCGTCAGGACCTGGAGTACAAGTTCCCGTATCCGGGATCGTCGATGGAGCCGAAGCCCTATCCTCCCCGTCGCGAAGTCGCGACGGGAAGCCGCTAGGATTTCGTCGTTTTCCGGCGGCCGGCGGCCTCCCGGCGCAGCCACTCCTGGAGGAACGCCAGCACCGCCCCCTCTTCCGGCGTCATCGACGCGAGATTCTTCATCTCGCTCTTCGCCCGCTGCGCCAGGGTGTCCAGCAGCGAGCCGTCCAGGTAGGCCTCGATCACCGCGGGATGGATATAGCTCTTCCGGCATACCGTCCGCGTGTTGCCGAGCCGCTTGGCCACTTCCTCGACGGCCCGGATCACGTTCTTCTTCGCCTGCGCCTGCGTGTCGAAGCTGCGGATCTCCTGCAGCGCCTTCGCCGCGAGCACCGTCGCGTTCCAGGTCCGGAAATCCTTCGCGGTGAACTCCTGCCCGGTGATCTGCCGCAGGTAGTCGTTGACGTCGTCCGATTTGACGTCGACCTCGCGGCCGTTCGCGTCGAGGTACGCGAACAGCTCCTGCTGCGGGAGGTCCTGGCAGGACTTCACGACCTTCGCCAGCTTCGCGTCGTGGAGCTCGATGCTGTGATCCACGCCCGACTTGCCGCGGAATTCGAAGCGCACCACGCCCCCGTGAAAGGTCACGTGCTCGTCGAGCATCGTTGTCAGCCCGTACGAGTGGTTGTCGCGCGCGTATTCCGCGTTGCCCACGCGGATCAGCGTCTTCTCGAGCAGCTGCACGATCAGCGCGAGCACCTTCTCGCGCGGAAGCCCCTTGAGGCGGAGATGCGCCGACGTCTTCTTCCGGATCATCGGCAGCGCCTTGCCGAAGGCAATCGTGCGGTGGAACTTCGTCTCGTCCCGCGCGCTGCGCCAGTCCCGGTGGTAGCGGTACTGCTTCCGCCCCTTGAAATCGATGCCCGTGGCCTGGATATGGCCGCCGGCGGACGGACAGATCCACACCTGCGTCCACGCCGGCGGAATCCCGAGCGAGCGGATCCGCTTCAGCGTGGCCGCGTCGGTCACGGGGCGGCCGGACGCATCCGCGTAGGAGAAGGTCTTGGTCGTCTTCCCGCGGCGCTGGAAGCCCGGCGAGCGGTCCGAGACATAGCGCAGGCCCGTGGCCTTGGCGAAGTCGCGGCCCTGCTCATCCTTGGTCGACCGGCTCATCCCGTCACCATGCCGTGCGCGCGCCTGTCCGTCAAGGAATCCGAAGTGCGACGTCGAGAACCAGGTCCACCTTCTGCTCGAAGAACGTCAAGGTCATGTCCCGCCAGGTGCCCTTGGGGCCGACCTGGCCCCCGTCGTTCATCCCATTGATGCCGAGGCTCCAAAACTTCATCCGGACGCCTTGCGGGGAATGCTGCAGGAGGGTCCCGAAGGGATCCGCGAGCCCCAGGAATTCGCCCGAGGCCCGGTATCGGGCGGCCGACCGTAACAAGCGCAGTTCCGCCAGGCGGCGCCATACCGACCAGTCCTCATCATGCCCGAAGAGCGACCAGTTCATGACGAGGGGATTCCGGGACCTCTCGATGTCTTCGTAGGAGTCCTCGCGGCAGCGCTTGAGATCGAGGTACGGCTTCCCCTCGCAGCTGCGGAACAGCCGGGCGCAGCGCTCCTCATGTTCGAACGCCTCGGCCTTCATCTGGCGCTCCGACAGAAGGAATCTCCACCGGTAGGGCGCTCCCTTCAGGATTCCCTGCGATTCCGGATCCATCGTCAGCAGCCACTCCGACCAGCGGGCGAGACGCGCCTCGATGTCGCCAAACGGAAGGCGCTGCCAGCCTTCGGCCGTTTCCAGCTCCGCTTCCAGGCGCCGGAGCTCTTCGGCGGGAAGCTCCTCCGAGGACAGGAGATCCCGGAGCTCGTCCAGGAGCACCCCCAGTGTGTCCGTCGCCTGGAACCGGCAGATGCCGCTGCCGGACTGGGCCCAGAACCGCGCCAGGGGCAGGAAATCGAACAGGGCCGCCACCGCATCGCTCGGCTTCCCCGATTTCCGGCAACGCCGCGAGAGAAGGATGCAGGAGTTCATGACATACGTCAGCGCCTCCCGGTCCCAGTCGCCCCTCCAGCTCGGGGGGAACTCCGCCGGCGCTTCCCTGCTCTTCCGGGCTCCGCGATGCACCCGGTCCAGGATCTCCGCGGCATCCTCCACCACGCGGTCGCAGGGGGAAGGCCGGGCCACGACATTGACCGTCGCCACCGAATATAGATTGTCGTCTCTCCGAGACGAGGCTTCCCGGATCGCCGCCACGAAAAGGGACTGGATGTCCTTCGCCGTTTCCGACGACGTCGCCGTCGGCGGTCGCGGGACCTCCGCGGGCCAGGCTGCCACGAGTTCATGGATGCGCCGCTCTGCCGCGGCCCAGCGACGGTCGGCGACGCGCTGAATCCAGACATAGACGATGGCGGGAGTGAGCAGGAGAACGACGACGATGGCGACCAAGACCTTCCAGGCTCGACGGCTGCGGGCAGGGGACGTCATCTGGATGCGATTGTACCTCCGGCCCCGCGGCCCTTACGCCCGGAACGGTTCGTCGGTGCGCGGCAGGTTCCTCCCCCTGCCCGTCCAGCGACGGGCGGTACTTCACGCAGTCCTGCAGGAACTGGGGCCACTCCGGCACGGCCGGCACCGGATCGCTCCGCTCGGGAAGCAGACCCCAGAGCTGGGGATGATGCCGGCAGAGGCCGGGACCGTGCTGTCCCGATGCGCCCGGATTCCCCCGCGGAGACGTCGCGCTTCTCCGATCAGCTCCTCCCGGATCTTGAGTTCCAGGTCGGTGTCCATGCGGTCCTCCTCGTCTTCCCCTTGGAGTGCCGGCCGACGGGAAGGTTACTCCCCGGAGCCGGAATGGGCTAGAATGATGAAAGCCGAGGATCCCGCAGATGATCGTGCTCTTCCTGCTGACCCTTCTGCAGGCTCAGGATCGCACCGCAGACCAGATCTTCGAAGATCTCTCGTCGCCGGCCATCGAGACCCGGGCGAAGGCGCGAGAGCAGATGAAGAAACTCGGAAAAATCGCCCTTCCCGCGCTGGAGAAGGGCGTCCGCTCCTCGGATCCCGAGCTATCGGAATCCTGCAAGTCGCTCCTCAAGGAGATCCGTGAATCCCTGGCCTCCGATGCCGCCGCCCAGGCCCTGGCCGCGGGGCGCGAGAAGCAGAAGAAAGGCGACCTGGACGGCGCGCTCCAGGAATTCAACCGCGCCGTCGAAGCTCATCCGAAATCGGCCGAGGCCCTTCTCACGCGCGGTGCCCTGCTGCAGGCCAAAGGCGATTTCGACCCGGCCTACGCCGATTTCACGAAAGCGATCGAGCTGCGTCCCAACGATGCGGCGGCCTACCGCATCCGCGGCGACGCCCTCGGCGCCCGGGGAAACGTCCTGGCCGCGTTCGCGGACTATGCCCAGGCGCTGGAGATCGACCCCGCCCTGGTCGACGCCTACTGGGGCCGCGCCCGCACCAAGCAGGGCCGCTTTGATTTTCACGGCGCGATCCAGGACTACACCCACGGGCTGGAGCTCGACGCCAAACATGTCGACGGCCTAACCGGCCGCGCCTACTGCTTCTGCATGACGGGCCATTATCCCCTGGCCATCGACGACTGCAACGCCGCGCTCAAGCTCGATGCCGTCTGCGCGGAGGCCTTCGCCCACCGCGGACTGGCCTCCGCCGGGAAGAACGACCATCCGAACGTCCTGAAGGATTGCGCCCGGGCGATGGAGCTCAACCCGAAGCTCACCCTCCCCTACACCACCCGCAGCTACTCCCGGCTCATGACGATGGACTACGACGGCGCGATCGTCGACTGCACCAAGGCCCTCGAGCTCGACGCGCGGCTCGTCTACGCCTACAACAACCGCGGCTATGCCCGCGTCGCCAAGGCGGAGTTCGACGGCGCCATCGCCGACTTCACGAAGGCGCTGGAGCTGGAGCCCACGAACGTGATCGCGATGGTCAACCGCGGGTGGGCGAAGGTGACCAAGGGCGACAACGAGGGCGCCCTCGAGGACTGCACGCGCGCGCTGGAAATGTATCCCAGCCAGATCGAGGCCTATGCGAACCGCGGCTGGGCCCGCACCAACCTGGGAGACCCCGACGGCGGCCTCGCCGACTGCACGAAGGCCGTCGAGATCAACCCCAAGTCCGCGTATGCCTGGAATGCGCGCGGCTGGATCCGCCTCCTCCGCGGCGAATTCGACGAGGCGGTGAAGGATTGCTCGCGCTCCCTCGAGCTCGATCCCCGCGCCATCATGACGTATATCAACCGCGGCTGGGCCCGGATGTTGCTGCACGAGTATGACGACGCCCTCGACGACTTCAAGGCGTCGCTCGAGATCAACCCCCGTTTCTCCAAGGCCTACGTCAGCATGGCCTGGACGAGAGTCAACGACGTGGACTTCGACGCTGCCTTCGAGGAGGCCGGCAAGGCGATCGAGCTCGAGCCGAAGTTCGCCTACGCCTACTGTGCGCGCGCGGTCGCGTCGTTCGGCCGGGGCAGGCTGGACGCCGCGCTGGCCGACTGCGACCGCGCCATCGAGGCGGATCCGAAGTTTCCCTACTCTTACAGCACCCGCAGCAGCCTGCTGAGCGCGAAGGGGAATTTCGAGGCGGCCCTCGCCGACGCGGACAAGGCGGTCGCGCTCAACCCCAAGAACGGCTGGTCGCATTACCACCGCGCCTGTCTGCGCTACGACCGGCGTCAGTGGGCTGAAGCGGCGGAGGACTTCCGTCTCTCCCGCGGCTTCGAGGCGGATACGTCGGACTACGCGCAGATGCGCCTGTACCTGCTGCGCTGCCGACAGGGCAACAAGGAGGAGGGGCAAACGGCGCTGGCGGAATACCGGACGAAGCGGTCGGCCGCCCGCGGGAAGGACTGGCAGAGCCGGATCCTGGCGTTCCTGGCCGGCGAGCTGGACGAGAAGGGCTTCCTGAACGCCGCCTCGGGCGTCGCCGCGAAACGCTGCGAGGCCTGTTTCTACGCCGGAGAGCTGCGGGCGATCGCGGGGGACAAGGACGCCGCGACGGCCCTCTACGAGAAGTGCCTCGCCACCGGCCAGAAGGCGTACTTCGAGTACCGGAGCGCGAAGACCGGTCTCGAGGAGCTGAAGGGCGGGAAGTAGGCCGGCGCTACGGCGCGGGCCAGAGCTTGATCGAGAAGTCGAGGCTGCAGGTCGCGATCTTCTTCCCGTCGGGCGACACCGCGATGTGCGACAGCGGCCCCTCATGCGCGGCCACGTCCTTCTGCACCGCTCCCGTCGCGGGATCGACCACCTTCAGGTGCCCGTCGGCCAGCCCGACATAGAGGGCCTTCCCGTCTTTCCGGTACGCCAGCGAACGCACGTCGAGGTCCGGACAGGAGAACTTCCCGATCGCTTCGCCGCTGGCCGCGTCCCATTGCTTGACGGAGCCGTCGCCGCCCCCGGTGACGAAGACCTTCCCGTCGGGCGAGAGGGCGACGGCTGTCGAAATGCTGCCGTGCTTCTGCTGCTTGATCAGGTCGCCGGTTTCGAGCTTCCAGAGGTAGACGGCGCCGGCGCCGTCCGTCTGCACGAGCGTCTTCCCGTCCAACGTGACCGCCAGACCGGCGATCTCGTTTTCCGAGCGGAGCTTGGGGGCTTCCTCTTCCGCCGGCGAGGCGGGGTTCCAGAGGTAGACCCAGGGCTCGCGGCTGCCGACGAAGACCTTCTTCCCGTCGGGCGCGACGAGGAGATTATAGACGCCCCCCGGCAGCTCGGCGGACTTGGTGTTCTTCTGCGTGGCCACGTCCCAGACTTTCACAATCTTGTAGAGGTCGCCCGAATACAGCGTCTTGCCGTCCGGCGAAAAGCCGATGCCGTTGACGTCGCCGCCGTGCCCCTTCAGGGTGGCGATCAGTTTCTTCCCCTCGACGTCCCAGAGCCGGACGAAGGAGTCGGCGCCGCAGGAGGCGAGAATCTTCCCATCCGGCGAGAAGAGGACCCGGTGCACCGCGCGCTGATCGTCGACCTGGAGCAGGTCCTGCGCGGCCGCGGCGGAGGCGAGCAGGGGGATCGCCAGGATGCCGGTAAGCAGTCGTTTCATGGAGGTCCTCCCTGAGGGGTTCAGGCGATCGACGGCCCGGAATTCGATCCGGGAGGAATTATGCGGACCCTCCCGGGCTCCGTCAATCTTCTTCGCCGGAGATCGACGTCGCCGATCCGCGACACGAATCGCGTGGGTCGTGCTATCCTGAAACAGGATTGATGATGACGAGGGGCTGGTTTTTCAGGTCGTCGGGGTTGCTCGCGCTCCTGGTCTGCGCCGCGGGTCCCGGCATCGAGAATCCGCTCACGCCCCTGGGCCCGATCGGCTACTGGACGGGCGACGACTCCGCCCCTCCTGCCGCTCCGTCTCCCGCGCCTGCTCCTGCGCCGGCCCCCGCCGCGCCCGACGCTTCGGGTGCCCCGGCCAAGCCCGCGCCCCCTCCCGCGCCTCCGCCCCCTGCCCCCGCGCCCCGGCCGGCGGCCGCGGCCGACGCTTCGGGCAACGGCCGGAGTGGAGCCTACTCCGGCGGATCCGGCGTCTCCCCCCACGGGGCGCCGCTCAAGTTCAAGAATGCCGGCTGCTTCACCCTGGACGGAGTCTCGGGCATGATCAGCGTCCCCGACGCGCCGGGCCTCCGCATGAGCGGCGACTTCACGCTCTCCTTCTGGAAGCGGAAGACCGCCCTTAATAACGACTGGGTCCGCATCGTCGGCAAGGGCGGCGGCGGACCGCGCAACTTCGGCGTCTGGGAGTTCCCGGGCGGCGAGAACCGTCTCAAGTTCCAGGTCTACAACCCCCAGGGCGGACCCTCCCTGGACCTGGACACGCCCGCGATCCCGCTGAACACCTGGGCCCATATCCTCGTCCTCGTCGCCGGCAGCTCGGGTCAGTGCTGGATGAACGGACAGCTCGTCGGCAACGCCCAGCGCACCGGCGACATCGCGACGTCCGCCGATCCGCTGACCATCGGCCACGCGGGCTATCACAGCTTCTTCGCCGGCCAGGTCGACGACGTCCGCCTCTACAACCGCGCCCTGTCGACCAGCGAAATCCTCTATATCGCCGCGGGCAACGGCGGTCCCGCCGAGCCGAAGGATCTCCAGGCGAAGAACGCGGCCCCGCGCCGCGTCTCGCTGGCCTGGACCCCGACCGCCACCCCGGCGCCGGCGGGCACGGCCACGACCTACCTGATCAAGCGCTCCAAGACCGCGGGCAAGGACCACGTCCTGCTGCCCTCCTCCCTGCCCTGCACCGTTTACACCGACAATGACGCGGAGCCGGGGTCTACCTATTACTACGTGGTTACCGCGGTCAACACCGGCGGCGAGAGCGGCGCGTCCAACGAGATCAAGGTCGAGGTCCCCGCGAAATAGTCGCCGCCGGCCGGCTCCCCCGCTACAATTTCTCCATGAGAAAATCCTGGAGACCCGGCGTCCTTCTCGCGGCGCTGCTCCTCGCCGCCGCCCCCTCCGCGCCTCCGAAAACCGTCCGGCTTCTCACCATCGGCAACAGCTTCTCCGGGAACGCGACGCATTTCCTGGGCGACCTCGCCAAGGCCGGCGGCCACGTCCTCGTCCACCAGCCGATGTCGATCGGCGGCGCGGCGATGGAGGTGCATTGGACCCATATCCAGGCCAACGAGAAGGACCCCAAGGATCCCGCCGGGCTTTACGGAACGAAGAGCCTGGGGCCCACCCTCGAGTCCGGCGACTGGGACTACGTCACGATCCAGCAGGCGAGCATCAAGAGCCACGATGTCGACACCTACCGCCCTTATGCCGCCCAGCTCCAGGAGTACGTGAAGAAGCACGCGCCCAGGGCGGAGCTGCTTCTGCACCAGACCTGGGCATACCGCGTGGACGACCCCCGCTTCAAGCCGAACGCCGCGGCCGGCGAGCCGAAGACCCAGGAGGAGATGTACCGCAGCCTGAGCAGCGCCTATAAGACGATCGCGAAGGAGCTCGGCGTCCGCCGGATTCCGACCGGCGACGCGTTCCACCTCGCGGACACCGATCCGCAAGGGGCCTACAAGCCCGACACGACGTTCGACCGCGCGACCGCCGTCCCGCCGGCCCTTCCCGACCAGACCCATTCCCTGCACGCGGGCTTCAAATGGGGGGCGTCGAAGGAAGGGAAGCCGATGATCACGATGGACGGCCATCACGCCAATACGGCGGGCGAATACCTGGGCGCCTGCGTCTGGTACGAAGTGCTCTTCCAGGAGAGCTCCGTGGGGAACACCTTCGTCCCCGCCGGCCTGAAAACCGAGGACGCGGTCTATCTTCAAGGCGTCGCCCACCGCGCCGTCGCGGACGCGGCCAAATAAGGAGACCGACCATGCAGCTCGCCCTGATCGCGCTCTCGCTCGGCCTCGGCGCCGTCGCCTGCTTCGCCTCGCCGGTGCAGGACGAGACCCGGACCGCCGCCCTCAAGGCCGTGTTCGCCGACCTCGAAAAAGGCATCAAGGAAAACAGCGCCGACACCTTCAAGGCGCGCTGGCATGCGGAAGGCTACGAGAAGAACCTGACCGGCGGCTCGGGCATTCCCGGCAAGGGCGTCTTCGGGCAGGGCTCGCGCAAGAAGTGGGTCCTCAAGCCCGACTTGGCCGGCGCGCGGATCCTGGAGAACGGGGCCGTCGTCATCGTCGCCTGCGACATCTGGGCCTGGGAAAAGGAGAAGGCCTTCGACAAGGTCGAGATGGTCGTGGTCAAGGACAAGGACGCCTATGTCGTCCTCGGCGGCGGGGAGAAGCGGGAGGAAGTGGACGCCCTCGCGTCGCGCTGGATCAAGAAGGAGCCGCTGGAGGCTCCCAAGAAGGACTGAACCCTACCAGCGCTTGTGGACGTGGACGCGGATGTGGCGGTCGTAGATCTCCCGGGCGCGATTCATCGTCGACGGGCTCAGCGGCGGCAGTTCCGCCGACGCCAGGTTGTCATCCACCTGCGCCACCGTCTTGCATCCCGGGATCACGGTCGTGACCGCGTCGTGCATCAGGATCCAGCGAAGGGCGAACTGCGCCATCGTGCGGCCCTTCGGCACCAGGGCGCGCAGCTCCTCGACGGCCGCCAGACCGGCCTCGAGCGGCACGCCGGAGAAGGTTTCGCCCACGTCGAACGCCTGCCCCCGGATGTTGAAATTGCGGTGGTCGTCGGCGGCGAAGCGGGACTCGCCCGTGATCTTCCCCGTGAGCAGGCCGGACGCGAGCGGGACGCGGGCGATGATGGACACCCCGCGCTTTTTCGCCAGGTCGAAGAGCTGCTCGGCCGGACGCTGGCGGAACAGGTTGAAGATGATCTGGATGGACTGCACCCCGTCCTGATCGAGCGCGAGCATCGCCTCTTCGATCTTCTCGACCGAAACGCCGTAGGCGCGGAGGCGCCCCTGGCTCACGAAGTCGTCGAGGATCGTGAACACCCGCGCGCTCTTGTAGAGCGCGGTCGGCGGGCAGTGGAGCTGGACGAGGTCCAGCGTCTCCATCCCGAGTTTCCGCCGGCTGCGGTCGATCCAGTCCGAGAGGTTCTTCGACGAGTATCCCTCGACGGTCTGCTTCGGAAGGCGGCGGCCCGCCTTGGTGGCGATGAAGACGCCGGGCTTTCCCGCGCAGACGCGGCCGACCAGCCCCTCGCTGCGGCCGTCGCCGTAGACGTCCGCGGTGTCGAAGAAGGTCACGCCCTTTTCCAGCGCGTGTTCCAGCGCGGCGGAGGACGCGGCGTCGTCGACCTTCCCCCAGGAACCGCCGATGGCCCACGCCCCGAACCCGACGGCGGAGACGGGAACGCCGCCGTGTCCGAACGGACGCGCGGTCGTGGGAACGGGATCGGGCGGCTTCCGCTTCGGGGCAGTCCGGGGCATGGCGGGGGATTATACCCGGCTCAGGGCAGTTTCAGCCCGTCGAAGCGGAACGGGATTTCGACGACATGGAACTCCCTGATCCATCGGAAGACGAGCCGGTCGGGCTTCACGGGCGCGCTGTTGAACGCATAGTCGCTCGAGACGCTCCCCGCGGAAAGCGAGCTTCCCCGCGAGCTCGACGCATGGCTTTTCCCGTCCGTGTCGATCACCTGCACCGAATCCGGGACAAGCCGGGCCGCGAGATCGTCGTCGTCCCCTTCATAGTGGAGCTTCAGCGACAGCTTCTTCGGAAGCTGAAGCACTTCGCGGACTTCGAACTCCACGCCCTCCCCCTTCACCGACCGCTTCCCATCCGCCAGGGGGATGCTGATCTCCGCCGTCTTGATCCCGAATCGGAAGCGGGCCCGGCCCTCGATCGTGAAGGCGCCCTCCCCGGGCCGGATCATCATCGTGTGCATGATGCCGTGCGAGCGCCCGCTGGAGCTCCAGCCGCTGGCCCAATCGACCGTATCGACGGCCAGGTCGCGGCCCGCGCCGTCGGACACCGCGTCGATCTGGATCGCCTCGCTGAAGCGACGTTCCACGGGGGTGAGGTTCCGCTGGTAGTCGACCAGGAGGACGACGACGCCGGTCTGATCGGACAGGCCCGTCGACCGGTGCTCCAGCCGCTTCATCTCGCCGACGCTGACGCGGAACTGCTCCACGGTGCGCACCGGCATCTCCGACCGCGCTCCGGGCAGGAGGGTCACCGCATCGCGGCCGTACTCATACTTGAGGTCCGCCGCTCGGGACAGCGCGTCCAGCGTCTCCCAAAGCGTCGCCTGCCGGAGTTCCAGGTCCACGAGCTTCGATTCGTCGACCTTCTCCGTCCTCAGGGGCTCGTCGAGCGCCGTCCTCAGATGCTGGAGAACCTCGCTCAGCGGCCGCAGCTTGAAGCTGGCCGTCACGCGCTTGGTCGGACCGCAGACCCGGGTGATCTCCGCGCGCTTCTTCAGAACTCCGATGATGCGCCTTAGCCGTCCCTGCACCTCCAGGTCGTTCCCCGCCGAGCCCAGCAACTGCTCCACCGCCGGCAGGCCCAGGGTTTCCAGCCGGCGCGTCGCGGCGTCGCGCTCGCGGACGTCGTCGCTGCGCATCCGCTCCAGCAGGGCCGACGGATCCTCCTGGAGCATCAGGACGAGCGCGAGCAGCAGCGTCATGTCACTTGGCCTTGAAGACGGCGTCCTTGAACGAGAACGGGACTTCGAGCGTCCGTGGATTCAGCCGGACCCGGAGCTTCATCGTCTTGGGCCGGGCGGTGAGGTCGCTGCAACGGATCTGGAACTCCCGGGTCTCGTCCCACGGAAGATCGACATACTCCGTCTGCTTGTCGATCAGACACCCGGTCTCGAATGCCCGGCGCGCCGACTTGTCCCCCGGCCCGGCCGGCTCGAACTTCAGGGAGATCACCCAGGACTGCGTCGGACCGTCCCGCTCGATCCTGTCCAGCGACTGGACGAGGATGCGGCCCCGGGGCGTGTCGATCCGTGTTCCCGGCTCGAGAGCCCCCGGGACCTCCAGGAGTCGCGCCTCTTCGACGCCGACCTTCCCTTCGAAGAGCCGCAGCCCTTTGTCGACGTCGAACTCCCGCACGATGAACGAAAACGCCTGGGTGTTGAGGAAGCTGCGGCTCGTCTGGTGTTCGACCAGCTGCAGCGGGTCCTCTTCCTTCGGCGGCGGCAGGACGTCGTGGCCGTCCTGATCGACGGCCGCCGTGCACGTCTTGTCCCGCCCGCGGGGAGGCCGGTCGATGCTGAAGGAGGGCGGGGACGAAAGCACCATGTTCACCACGGTCCACGAGCGATCCCCGAGCTCCGATTTCATCCGGACCCGGGTGAAGGACACGAGGGTGAACCGGTAGGCCCCGGAGTAGGCCGCCGGGTACTCGACCCAGGGTTCCGCCTTCACCACCAATTCCCGCATCTCGCGGCCGTCGGAGTCGGGCTGCAGCACCGATATCCCCCCGTGGGCGCGGCAGACGGCGTCCAGGGCTTCCAGGAGACCCGCGTCCCGCACCTGGAGGGTGACGCGCTTGTCGTCCATATCCGGATCGAGCGTGATCTTCTCGTGGAAGGCAGCGGAGAGTTCGGCCGTCAGCTCCTGGACGGTCGCGGTTTTCTCAAGCGTGATCTTCGACGGTTCCTGGGGGAGCGCGAGCAGCGCCGGGACGGCAAGCGCCATCAGGAGTCGCATCTATTCAATCATAGACGCTGGCGGGGTCCCGGCGCTACGGCCGATTCATTTCTCGACGAGCTGGACGGCGTCGACGATCACGTAACCGTCCGTGTCGGCGTTGGAGATCTCGACGACCGCCCTCGTGCCGGTGAACTCGTAGACGCCCACGGAGGCGAACATCCGGTCGAACGCCGGCGCCAGCCGCTGGTTCACCTTCACCGTCGACGTCCCGTCCGCGTGCTCGATGGTCACCGGGACGTTCGTCGCCCGGTTGGGATTCGGCGTGTACGCGACGCGGACGTCGTAGCGCCCCGGCTTCGCGATCGCCACCTCGAAGCGCGCGGACTTCTTCCCCTTGTCCGTGTTGGCGTCGTGCAGGTATCCGGCGCCGAGATACGGCTCCTGGGCGTGGCTCATGGACCAGTCGCCGGTCAGCTTCGCGCGCGCGTCGTCGGTGATCAGCCCCGCGGGCTTCGGACCCGGCTTCTCGTTCGCGAGGATCTGCCCGTCCTCCAGTAGCTTCTTCTTCAGCGCTTCATAGGGCACGTCCTGCACCGCCCCCCGGGAGTCGATCGCCATCGACGCGGCCGTCGCCGCCGACTGCGCGAGGATCATGAACACCGGTTCCATCCGGATCGAGCCGTACGCGATGTGGGTGCTCGACAGGCAGACGGGCACGATCAGGTTTTCGCATTCCGCCTTCTTCGGGGTCAGCGCCCCGTACGCGATCTCATAGGGACGCGGGCAATGCACGCCGATATCGCCCTCGTTCTGGACGAAGCCGTCGGGCTTCACGTAGCGGCGGACATTGTGCGAATCGATCGTGTAGGAGCCCATCCCGACGGAGTCCGGGGTCTCCTTCTTGTCGAGGCAGTCCATCTCGGTCATGACGTAGGCGCCGGCCATGCGGCGGGCTTCGCGGACGTAGATCTGGTGCGGCCAGCCGCCGCTGTCCTTGAACTCGTCCTTCGGCAGGCCCCACTTCGACATCGCCGCGCGCACCTGCTCCGGCACGCGCGGGTCATTCGCCGTGAAGTAGAGCAGGCCCTTCTGATAGTTCTCGTGGTCCTTCAGGATCTCGCGGCGCCGCTCGTACGTCGCCTCGGGGTAGTCGTAGTTCGCCCCGATATGGTCCATGCTGAAGGGGCCGTGGTTGTTGGTGTCGGTTTTGTGATTCGGGATCGGGTCGAACTTTCCGAAGTGCTCACGCCAGCCCGCCTCGAACAGGCGCGCCAGAAGTTCATAGTGCTGGGGATCGTAGCCGTCGGGCTTCGGGAACGGGATGCGGTTTTCGTCATGGTCCGTCATGCAGAGGCGGTAGCAGTAGGCCTGCACGCGCTGGTCCGCTTCGCCGCGCGTGCCCGGCGGCTCCGCGCTCACGCCGTACAGGAGTCCGCTCTCCGGCTTCCCCGGCTCGACGTACGGCGAGATCGGCTTCTGGAAGTGGTGGCCGTGGTGGAGCACGGTGACCTGATTGCCGTTCCACAGCTCTCCGTACTCCGCGTTGGCCTCGCGGCCGACCCGGTACGTCACCCCGGCGGCGGCCATCAGGTCGCCTTCGTAGGTCGCGTCGATGAACATCCGGCCGCGCCACGTTGCGCCGTCCAGCGTCCGGATGGCGACGATCCGCGCGCCCTCCTTCTGGACGCCGCCCTTGCGGTCCAGCCAGCGGTCGCGGTGCACCGGGATCCTGTACTCCTTCACGTAGTCCTCGAAGATCGCCTCGGCGACGTGCGGCTCGAAGATCCACATCGTGCGGCGGTCGCCGTCCATCGCCGGCGTCCCCTGCCCCTTGTTGCCGTATTCGTTCTGCTTCATCTGCGTCCATGCTTCGGGCTTCTGATAGTGCTCGTAGACGCGGTGGTAGAAGTCCCGCGACAGCCCGCCGATCACGGACTTGTTGCCCGTGTCGGTGAACCCCAGGCCGCCGCTCGAAAGGCCGCCCAGGTGCCGGTCGGGGCAGACAAGGACGGCCGTCTTCCCCATCCGCACCGCCTGGACCGCGGCGATGATTCCCGCGGAGTTGCCCCCGTAGACGACGACGTCATATGTCTCGTCGGCCGGGGCGGCCGCGCACAGCAGCAACGCCAGGATCATCCATCGCATGTCGGGATTCCTCCGGGGACTATAAGCGCCAGGGGGCCGAATAGTTCAGGCAATCGGGCCGAAGAATTTGCCCACGAGCGAGGTGATGCCCATGGCCAGCGCGCTCCAGAACGTGACGCGGAGCGCCGCCCGGAGGACCGGGGCGCCGCCGATGTGTGCCGCCAGGGCCCCCAGGCCGGCGAGGAAGACCAGCGAGCTCCCGCCCACCACGGGGAGGAGGAGCCCGGGCGGGCTGAGCACGACCGTGACCAGGGGCAGCGCGGCCCCGACCGCAAAGCTCAGCGCCGAGGTGGCCGCGGCCTGAAGAGGCCGGGCCGCCGCGACGTCCGAGAGTCCCAGCTCGTCGCGTGCATGGGCACCCAGGGCGTCGTGGGCCGTCAGCTGCTCGGCTACGCGGTGGGCGAGGTCGGGGTCGAGCCCGCGGCCGATATAGATGCTCGTCAGCTCCTGGAGCTCGCCTTCCCGGTTCGTGTGCAGCTCCCGGAGCTCGCGCTCCAGATCCGCCTGCTCGGCATCCGCCTGGGATTGCACGGAGACGTATTCCCCGGCGGCCATCGACATCGCCCCGGCCGCCAGCCCGGCGATCCCCGCGATCAGGATGCCCGACTTGGGCGCGTTCGTGGCCGCGACCCCCAGGAGGAGGCTCGAGGTGGAGACGATCCCGTCATTGGCGCCGAGTACCGCAGCCCGCAGCCAGCCGATCCGGTCGGAATAATGGTGGGGCTTCTTGGGGAAGTCCACGCCTGCCCTCTATTTCCCCGGCTTGAACTCTTGCAGTTCGAACGCCATCCTGGGCTCGTCCAGGGAATACGTCATCTTCACGACGCCGACCTTCTCCACGAGGTAGACGTCGATTTTCATCTTCGTCTGCGCGTCCAGGAATTCGACCCGCGTGTGGACGGCGTTTTCGTAGGTGCCTGCGGCGACCTGGACCGACTCCGTCCCCAGATTCGTGCCGGCCTGTTTGGGGCTCTTCTCCTTCCCCTCGACCGTCCAGGTATCGCCCTTTTTGGATCCGGGCTTGTGCAGGGCGATCTGGTCGATCAGTTTCTCCCCGCGCCGCTCCGCCCAGAAGAAGAGTCCGTCGGCGACGAACCACTCCATCTTGCTCGACTTCCCCGGACCGCCCCGGGTTTCCATGCTCACCGACACCGCGCCGTCATTCTCACCGGTCACCGTCATGAGCATCCGCGCGTCCTTGCCGTTGTCCCCGCCGGTCATGGCATAGGTCCAGACCGTCTCTTTCGGAAACTTGAAGAACGGATCGCCGGCGCCGTCGGGCGCCAGCAGCAGAACGAGCAGGCAGATGGCAGCGCGCATGGAACCCTCCTCCGGTCGACGCCGCCAAGCATACCCGCCGGCGGGCGAAGCGGCGAGTGCTATAGTACCCGCGCCGGAGCATCCTTGAGAAGCGGCCCTGGATCAACGCCAAGAACAGGGCAGTCCCTGGAGCCAGGGCATGGACTACGCCGGGCACGCCTAGACTTTTGCGGCGGGGACCGCGGAACGGCGGCAATGCTGCTCGAAGAGCGCGCGCCTCCGCAGGCCCACTTTTTCCCACGTGAACTCCTGCGCGCGAAGTCTCGCCTGCTCGCCGATCGAGCGCCGCAGCGCGGGATCCCCCGCCAGCTTTCGGATCGCCTCCACCCAGCCGTCGCCGTCCAGCGGATCCACCACCAGGCAGTCGACCCCGTTCCGCCCGACCTCCCCTGCCGCCATGGGCGACAGCACCGACGCCAGGCCGCTCGCCATCGCCTCGTACAGCACGAGCGGGCTTCCCTCCTCGAGCGAGGGGAAGAGGAACAGGTCCGCGCTGCGGTAGACCGGCGCGACGTTGGGGAGGAACGGGATCGATTTCACCGACCCCGACCCCAGGGCCTCCGCGCAGATCGCGGAGATGTCGGCATCCATCTGACCGACCAGGGACAGCCTCCCCGGCACCTTCGCCCTCATCCACGCGGACGTCAGCAGATCCACGCCCTTCCTCACGCAGGCACGGCCGACGAAGACCGCCTGGACGCCGTCGACCTTCTCCAATCCCTGCCCCTCGCTGGACATCCGCTCGGGGTCCCAGCCATAGGTCGATTGAAGAATGACGCGGTCCGGGAAGCCGGCGTCGAGCAGCGAGCGCGTGACCGGCGGCGAGGGCGAAAAGATGAAGTCGCAGAGCTGCAGTTTTTCCGTCTCGTCGCGGAGGGCCTCGTCGGTGATCCCGTGGGCCGGCGGGAGACGGAGGCGGCGGTAGGCGTCATCCAGGATCCGCTTCGAGGTCCCGCGGTGGCAGTTGATGCGTTCGCCGACCACGATCGCCCCGCGCTCGCGCGCCGCGCGGTAGGCGTCGATCGATGTGCCCGGCCAGATATAGGCGACGTCCCCCGCCTCGATGCGGCGGGAGAAAAACTTCTCGGCCCGGCGCTTGATCCGTTCGCCCGAGCGGTCCAGCCGGAAGGCGAGCCCCTTCAGCATCGACGGGATCGCGTCCACCGTGAAGGGCCGGCGCATCTTGGGGTTGGAGGCGGCGTAAATCAGCTCGACGCGGACTCCCGGCGAGCCCAGGCGTTCGCAGATCGAGATGCAGGTGTGGCTGACCGCCTGTCCGGTCCCGAAATAAGGCCACAGCGCGCGGATGAACAGCGGCGGCGGGTTCACGCTGCGATGGTAGGTCCGGCTCGAGTCGTCGTCAAGCGGCGGCCCGTCACCGGCGGCGTGATGCGGTCGCGTTGGAGTCCGCGGTCGTTGTCTCTATAACAGCGGGCCGTTCCGCCCCTTTACCCAACGGACGAAGAAAGTGAGGAGGGAATCTTGCGCCACGCCCTGCTGCCGCTCCTGCTCCTGGGTCTCTGCACGACGTCCTGCAGCAACGGATGGTGGGGCGATTCCGGGAAGGCCATCGCCGTCAATACGGTCACGCGGAACTACGGGAAGCCTGCCGACGAGGCCTGGCGCGCGGTTCGCTCCGCCCTCAAGGATCTCGACGTGATCGTGGACAGCGACAAGCTCGGCATCAACACCGGCGCCGCACGAGCCGCCTTCGCCGCCGGCAGCCAGGTCGACGGCACGTACGAGCAAAAGGTGGACGCGTGCATGTCGGCCGCGGAGGAAGCTGTCCGCCCCGCGCAAGGAGGTCCACGATACCTGGGCGCGCATCGACGCCCGTCAGTTCGACACCCTCCCCGTCCAGACCCGCATGGACCGGACCACGCGGGACCAGACCCAGGGGGTCTTCGTCGTCGGGACCACCGTCGCCGACGACAACCGAACGCTCGCGCTCAAGCTGAAGTCGGAGTTCGAGCGCCACCTGAATCCCGACCGACGGACGGACGAGAAGCCTTAGGCCCCGGGCCCGGAAGAGCGACGGAACCTCTGGCATCCCCCCCTCGGGGGCAGTTAGGATTCCCGAGGGAGGAAGTTCGATGATTTTGCTCCAGTCGCTGCTCATCGGTGTCGTTGCCTCGCAGAGCGGCGACGGCCTGGGCCTCGAAGCCCCGACGGGCTGGAAGCGGCAGGAAGATCCCGAAAAGCGCTTCGTCCAGTACATCCCTCCGAACGTCCCCGCGGGAGGAGACTGCACGGTCCTCGTCTACCCGCCCACGGAATACCCCGGCAGCGCCGAGACGTTCCTCGAGGCGATGGTGGTGCCCTTGAGGCAGGGCAAGCGCTCCTTGGGCGACGTCCAGAGAATGGACATCGGCATCTTCAAGGCCGCGATCATCAGCCAGCAGAACGCCCAGGGTCAGAACGAGTTCCTGGCCCTCCACACGGTGAAGGTCGGAACGAAAGTCCACGCGGTGCTGTACGGAGCCAACGACGCCGCTCTCTACAAAGCCAGGACCCCGGACGTGCTGGCGATGCTCAACAAAGCGAAGGCCCCCGCTGCGGCGGCAGTCTCCGCGGCTCCCGTCGCCCCCGCCGCGGGCGGAGTCGCCATCGCCGGGCTAAACCTCCCGCTGCCTCCCGGCTGGGCGCAGGAGAAGGCGGATGCAGGCTGGATCCGGCTGATTCCTCCGGAGACCCTGTTCCCGGGAGACCAAAAGGTCTGGGTGCTGCCGACGCAGAAGATCGAGGGCTCCCACTGGACCGCGCACCGCGCGCTGCTGGAGGCCCTCGTCGCCTCGGCGAAGTGGGCCGACTATGCCCGCGAGATCGCCGACGTCGCCCCGGGACCCTTCATCCGGACCAAGGCGCGTTGCACGACCGATAGGCGGACGATCCGGCTCTTCACGGCGGTCGCCGGCGATCAGATGGAGGCGCTGGTGATCGCGCCCGACTCCAACGAGAACCTGCAGACTGAGCTGCTGCCGGTCCTCGAGCGGACCACGCTGCGGAACGCCGCGGAGGCGCCGAAGCGCCCGACGGTCGTCGAGGCGTATCGCCTGGCGAACAAGAAGCAGTACCTTAACGTCGACGGCTCGATGGTTTCCGGCAAGGTGCGCTTCGAGCGGATCCTCCTGCTCTCCAACGGCGCCGCCGACCTGAACCCGCGGTACGGCGAAGGCCTCGACGGCTTCGCGGGCCTGGCGAAGATCGACGCCGGCTGCCAGAACGGCTTCTACGGGAAGTGGACGGCCGACGGCACCAGGGTCCGGCTCCTGCGCGACGCCCGGCAGGCGGAACAGGTCTACGAGCGCGAGAACGGGACGCTGAAGTTCGGAAACCAGGTCTGGAACCCGATGCCGCGGGTCGACGGGCTCAAACTCAAGGGGCGTTACGCGGACAAGTCGCAGCCCGGCGCGGCCCTGCAGTACGACTACTGGTTCGAGTTCGCCGAGGAAGGCACGTTCCGCACCGGCGGCGGGCTCACATCGCTTGCCGTGCTGGACCAGACGGGCCGCCCCAAGCCGCCCGACTCCTGCTCGGGCACCTATGAGATCCGCGACTGGACGATCTGGTTCAAGGTCGATGGAAGGCCGATCTGGTCGACGGACTTCATGACGACCGGCGAGGATCTCACGGATCTCAAGATCGTGCTGATCGACGCCACCGGCTTCATCCGGGAGTGACGGCGGCCGCGCTTATTGCTTGCTGAATTCCGCCCCGGATCGATATCCTTGATTCATGAACCTCGGGTACATGCTCCAGATCATCCCCAAGGAAGCCACCTACCGGCCCAGCCCCCAGCAGATCGGCCAGCTGATCAAGTTCCTCGCCGAGCGGCTGGAAATCGGGGGCGACTGGAGCGTCAGCGGCGAGGACGAGCTGGACAACGAAAGCGCCATCGACCACCTGCGGGCCGCAGTCGGATCGAACTCCGGCGGTACGGAAGCGGTGGTCTCCTTCCAGGACCTGGTCAGCGGGAGCCTGTTCGGCTACGACTTCGACTCACCCGACCCCGATGAGAACTACTGGGCGGACGAGCTGAAGCTCTATTTCACGGCGACGCCCTTCCCCTGGTGCGACTGGGAGTACGAGGAGGCCGCCTGCCCCGCGTGCAACCAGCGCTTCTCGCAGATCGGCGAGATCCTGGACGAGGTGCGGATGACGGGCGACCCGGTCATCTGCCCCTGCGGCGCGCGGACGCTGCCCGAGGACCTGAAGAAATCGGCCGGCGTGAACCTCGCGATGATGGCGATCGTCTTCACGGGCAACCGCGGCTGGCTGTATGAAGTCCGCAATGACCGGGACGCGTTCAAGGACGACGAGTTTCTGACGATGGTCGAGCAGCTGCTCGGCACCAAGGTCGACGTGATCGCGGTCGGCTACTGAGGCCTCAGGTCCGGACGACCGGAGACGGCGGCGCGGGAACCGCCGCAGATTCTACGGCCGGCGGGATCGGCTGGGCGGGGGCCAGGAAGGTCTTTGTCCCCTCCAGGTCGAGTTCCTTTTCCGCCGGCGACGACACCCTCAGCACCGCCAGCGAACGCCCCTGCAGCGAATAAGGCCGATCCTCCGGCACCGGACCCTCAACCTCGACGTCCGCAGCCGTATCCAGCAGGAGGTCCCAGCGCTGACCCTTCTGATGCGCCGGGAGGGTGAACGGGATCGGTTCATGATGGGCATTCAGGAGGATCAGCAGGGTGTCCCCGACGATGCGCTCGCCGCGCTCGTTCAGCTCCCCGATCCGGTCGCCCGCCAGCCGCACGCCCAGGCAGCGCACGAAACCGGAGTTCCAGGCGTCGTCGCTCATCTCCCGTCCCGAGGGATCCAGCCAGGAGATGTCCCGGACTTCCCCGCCTCGGATTCCGCGACCCTGGAAGAAGGTCCGGCGCTGGAAGACCGGCTGGCTCCGCCTCAGGGCCACCACCTTCCGCACGAACGCGAGGAAATCCCGGCCTTCCTCGTCCAGCGACCAGTCAAGCCAGGTCAGCTCGCTGTCGTGGCAGTAGGCGTTGTTGTTGCCCTTTTGCGTGTGTCCCAGCTCGTCGCCGGCGCAGATCATCGGCACGCCCTGCGACAGCAGCAGCGTCGCCATCAGGTTGCGGCGCTGCAGCGCCCGCAGGGAGCGGATGCCCGCGTCGTCGGTCGGCCCCTCGGCGCCGCAGTTCCAGCTCGCGTTGTCGTTGGCGCCGTCGCGGTTCTGCTCGGCATTCGCCTCGTTGTGCTTCCCGTTGTAGCTCACCAGGTCCCGCAGCGTGAGGCCGTCGTGGCAGGTCACGAAGTTGATGCTGGCGTAGGGCCGCCGGCCGCTCTGCTCGTAGAGGTCGCTGGACCCCGACAGCCGCGTCGCGAACTCCGCCATCGTGCCGCCGTCCCCCTTCCAGAAGCGGCGCACGGTGTCGCGGTACTTCCCGTTCCACTCCGTCCACAGCACCGGAAAGTTGCCGACCTGGTAGCCGCCTTCGCCGACGTCCCACGGCTCGGCGATCAGCTTGACCTGGGAGAGCACCGGGTCCTGGTGCACGATGTCGAAGAAGGCGCCCAGCTTGTTGACCGCATACAGTTCGCGGGCGAGCGTGCTCGCGAGGTCGAAGCGGAAGCCGTCGACATGCATCTCGAGCGCCCAGTAGCGCAGGCTGTCCATGATGAGCTGGAGGACTCGGGGGTGGCGCATGTTGAGCGTGTTGCCGCAGCCCGTGAAGTCCATATAGAAGCGCGGGTTCTCGGGCGAGAGGCGGTAATAGGAGGCGTTGTCGATCCCGCGCATGGACAGGGTCGGCCCGCTTGGGTTGCCCTCGCCGGTGTGGTTGTAGACGACGTCGAGGATGACCTCGATGCCCGCGGCGTGCAGCGTGCGGACCATCATCTTGAACTGCTGGACCGCGTCCAGGGGCGTCAGACGCGAGGCGAGAGACGGATCGGGCGCGAAATAGCCCAGGGTGTTGTAGCCCCAGTAGTTCGTCAGGCCCTTCTGGACCAGGTGGCGGTCGTTCAGGCGGTAATGGACGGGCATCAGCTCGACCGCGCTCACGCCGAGCTTCGTCAGGTGGCGGACGGCGGCATCGGAAGCCAGCCCGGCATAAGTCCCCTGGAGCTTCTCGGCGACGCCGGGCATCCGCTTCGAGAAGCCCTTCACATTGAGCTCGTAGATCAGGGTCTTGTGCCAGGGCGTCCGGGGTGGACGGTCGTCGCCCCAGGTGAAGGCCGGATCGACGACGCTGACGAGCGGCGCCCAGGCGGCGTCGTCGCGGTCGTCGAAGGAGAGGTCGGCCTGGGGATCGCCGAGGCGGTAGCCGAAAAGCTCGTCGCTCCAGCGGAGGTCGCGGCCGATGGACTTTGCATAGGGGTCCAGCAGCACCTTGTGGGGGTTGAAGCGGTGGCCGGCCGCCGGATCGTGGGGTCCGTGAACGCGGTAGCCGTAGAGCTGATTCGGGACGACGTCCGGCAGGTAGACGTGCCAGACCTGGTGGGTCTTTTCCGGCATCTCGATGCGGACGCTTTCGCGGACGGCGTCGGCCGAGTCGAAGAGGCAAAGCTCGACGCGCGCGGCGAATTCCGAGAAGAGGGCGAAGTTGACCCCCGCGCCGTCCCAGGTGGCGCCGAGGGGATAAGGGCGCCCCGGCATGACCCGCATGGGCGCATTCGGCCTCCCGCCAGGGAATAGGCGGGAATGGGAATGCGGCATGACTGGGAGATGCGGACCCGGGAAATTTTGTTACGCGGCTCTCCGCAATTCCAATTTTCTCCGCCTCATCTGCCGGTTGATCCGCCCCTCTTCAGGCGGTAGTATGCCACTGCGGCCGGGGATCGCAGGACGGGCGGAAGACGGGACGGAGACACATGGGCGACGCGTCCGGGCGGTCTGAAGTCCTTCGCGATGCCAGGCTCGGCCGGCTCGCGCTCGAGTGGGCCTGGATCACCCCCCTCCAGCTGAAGGACGCCCTGGCCCAGCAGGAGTCCGACCCCGCCCGGCGCCGCCTCGGCGCCATCCTCGTGGCCCGCGGCATCCTCTCCGAGAACCAGCTGCGCCAGCTCCTCGAGCAGATCTCCCCCGAGGTCCCGAACTTCCCGCCCTTCGGGAAGTACGAGCTCCGCCGCGAGATCGGCCGCGGCGCCATGGGCGTCGTGTACGAGGCCGACGACTCCGAGCTCCGCCGCCGCGTCGCCCTGAAGATGCTCATCTCGCCGCCCCGGCAGGATCCCGCCGAGGCCCGCCCCGAGGAGGAGCGCTTCTTCCGCGAGTCCCAGCTCCACCGCAGCCTCCCCCCGCACCCCGGCATCGTCCCCGTCCTCGAGGCCGGCGTCATCGAGGGCCGCCGCTACCTTGCGATGGAGCTCGTCGACGGCCACCCCATGGACGACTGGCAGAAGACGGGGTCGATCACCGTCCGCCAGCGCGTGGCCCTGCTGCGCGACGTCGCCCTCGCCGGCCACCACGCGCACCG
>Ga0137409_10000179_pt1 | contig 63827 bp, 68 predicted proteins | sample CZODoug1_16funga_FD_122059 | JGI IMG/M metagenome (GOLD analysis project Ga0137409, IMG submission 122059) | Vadose zone soil fungal communities from Angelo Coast Range Reserve, California, USA - CZODoug1_16fungal (Hybrid Assembly) | ecosystem: Environmental > Terrestrial > Soil > Vadose zone... | reverse complement strand
CGGTGGCAACCCTAATCTGGTGTTGCGCTGGTTCTGACGCGGCACCGGCCCTATCCCTTGACCGGCGGATGACCCGCCGCGAGGGAGTGATCATTATGATACAGAATTTCGATATCACCTCGGACCCCGCGGACGTGATTGATTTGGCGTGGACCGAAATGGACGGATTCTTCAAAGCTCTTGGGGTGAGAGGTCCGGCCTCGACGCCCCAGCAATGGGAGCAAGACCGGGCTCGATTCCTCGAAATTCAGGAGCGCTGCAATCTTCTTGTATTGGCGATCTCCGAAGGGCCGAGTCCGGCTATCCACAGCACTAGGCCGCAAGCTCTACCCATCGTTCGCGGTGGTGCAACGACTCCTCAAGCAGTTGTTGCTCCTGCCGCTCGTATCGCGCCACGCCTTCGACATGATGCGCCAGGGCCTGTTCGGCTTGCGCCTGCTCCCCGTGGAGACGCGTCAGCTCATCTCCAAGTTCGGCGGCGGAGCGCCGAAGCGCGGCGATGCGCGCTTCCGTGGACTCGTGCGCGCCTGAAATTTCCGCGGTCGCCGCGGTCAGCGTTGCCAGGATGGCTTCCACGCGCGCCACATCGCCCTGGAGCGCCGCGACTGCTTTCGCGTGTGCGGTGGCGCGTGCTTCAACTTGAGCGGCCTGCGCGGCCGCCTGTTCGATCTCAAAATGGAGTTGCCGGCGGCGGGCGGTCAGTTCTTCGGTGCGCTGCCGGTTGAAGAGAATGCGGTTCTCGCTGCGGTCCAGTTCGAGCGCTGTCTGTCCCAGCACGTTCTGGTGCTGCCGCAGCTCGCCTTCGAGTTCATACGTGCGAGTGCCGAGCCGCTCCTGCTCGGTTTCCATCTGGTTTACCGACTGCGCCTGCTGCGATTCGTGCTGCGAAATTTCGCCCACCAATCCCGCCAGGCGTTCCGCATCGAGGTCGAGTTCCTTCGCCTTGCCCGCCAATACTTGGCGCAGCTGGGTGCGCATTTGCTCGCGAATCTCCGCATAACGGCGCGCCTTCGAAGCTTGCCGCCTGAGCGATGCGAGCTGCTTCTCCACTTCCACGTAAATATCGTTGATGCGGGAAAGATTGAGCTTCGACGATTCGAGTTTTGCATCTGCAAGACGCCGCTTCGTTTTGAACTTCGTGATTCCAGCCGCTTCTTCAATGATGGCGCGCCGGTCGGTCGGCTTAGAGCTGAGAATTTGTCCGATGCGTCCCTGCTCGATAATGGCGTAGGAGTCCGGGCCCAGTCCAATGCCCATGAAGAGATCTTGAATGTCGCGCAGCCGCGCAACGCGGCCGTTGATGAGGTACTCGCTCTGTCCAGAGCGGTACAAGCGGCGCCCCACCACCACTTCACCCGGCTTCAAATGCATCGTCGGTTTCTCAGAGGCGCGTTTCTTCTTCGGAAACCTCGATCCATCAAGAATACCCGCAGAGTCGTCCACTCCTGAAACGTCGTCGCTACTATTCTCTCCTCCGTCCTCTGTGTTCTCTGTGCCCTCTGTGTTAAAGGCTTTTTCCGTAGAGCCGTAAGCGCAATCCGGCACAGCAATAGGGCCAGCCGCAGGCATTTCGTCAGCGCCGCCCGCAAGAACAAACTTCGCCGCCTCGACCACTTCAGGGTCGACCAGCGTAAGCGTAACTTCCGATAACCCCATCGGCGGGCGCTTCGCGGTCCCATTAAAAATGCAGTCCGACATCCGCTCGGCGCGGAGCGACTTATGGCTTTGCTCGCCCAGGACCCAGGAGATGGCGTCCACAATGTTGGATTTGCCGCAGCCGTTGGGCCCGATGATGCACGTCAGCCCGCTGCCGCTGAAGGTGATATGGGTCTTCTCACAGAACGATTTGAACCCCACCAACTCGACTTTGCGCAGTTTCAGCAAGATTTCCCCTTTATGGCCTCCGCCGTCGTACGCTGGGTCGTTCCAAATTACAGTAGCTTCGGCAGAGACGTGTTCCGATTCCTGGGAAGGAGACGAACTGCGACAAAATTGCTGAAGGGTCGTTTAGCAGTGGCCCAGCCGCCTGGCGCTACGATGGCGGTTACAGAAAAATAAGTTAGCACGCGCCATCCCCAGTGTAAAGACGCAAGCGGCGAAAAACTAACTAATACCGACAAAAGGATTCTCAACAAGAATGCCAGCGATCCGTTGTCCAGCATTCAGATCTTCCGAGAGAATCCGCGTCGCGCCGCTCTTGGCCGCAGATGAAACAATCAGTGCATCCCAGAAACCGATCCGCGATTCGTCCTCGATTCGAAATGCAGCCAAAATTTCGGCTGGAGTGGTTTCCATGCACCAGATCGTATAGCTGCTCACCACAAGGCGGGCTAAATCCTTTGACAAGGGAGACTGGATCTTTCGTGTGACGTTGACGTAGAACTCCTGGAGCACTTGCGTGCTAAGAACGCCCGTTCGCTCGCTCCAAAGCTCCTGAAGAACCTCCTTTGCGACTTGGTGCTTTGCAATTGCATCTACGTCATGCGCGTAAATCAAAACATTGGTATCGATGAATGTCCTATCGCTCATGCAGTTCATCGCGGCTGACGCGAATTACGCCGCCCAAGTGAAAACCTTGGTCGAGCAACGTCATGGCCTGCCGCTCAGCGCGCTCGTAAGCCTCTTCTTCACCTATGAGGGTTTCAATTTGACTAGTCAGCAGGCCGCTGATGGAAGTTGAACGGCGGGCAGCGAGAATCTTGGCGTTTTGAATGGTTTGCCGGTCGAGACTGATCGTCAGATTCTGTTTTCCATGGTCATTTGCGGTCGCCATAACAGCCTCCGATCTAGCACGTATAATACGTGTAACACGTATTTGACGTGGAGTCAACTCGGAATATTCGGTCGAAGGTCTAACTAACTGCAATACGGTCAGAATTACGTTTTTGTTCGCAAACTATGAAATCGACAGGCTCCCTCAGAGCTTCAGGAGTTTTTCGGCGTTGCTGTGGGCTATCTTCTCCAAGTCCTCGGAACTGATGGGGAGATTGTCGAGGAATTTGCAGCCTACCGCGATTGGGCTGAACGGGTAATCGACAGAGAAGAGGATGCGGTCCACTCCCACCACTTGAAGCATACAGAGGAACGGCGGAATGGTGAAGTAGCCGCTGGTGGTGAGATAGAAGTGGTCGTGGAAGTATTCGCTGAAGGGCCGCTGCAGGTTCAATGCGGTGCGCTCGAATACGGCTTGTGCTCGGGCAATCGAGAACGGAAGGTTTTCTCCCATGTGGCCGATGATGATTTTCAGGCTCGGGAAGCGATCGAAAATGCCTCCGATGATTAGACGCAGGCTATGGAGGCCTGTTTCCACGTGCCAACCCCAGCCGCCGGTAGCGAGGGCGAAGCCAAGCTGGCCAGGGAGGCCGCTGAAGTAGGCATCCATGACGGGTTGGGGTGGCGGCGCCGGATGGAGATAGATGGGGACGCCAAGAGCCTCGGCTGCCTCAAAGAACGCGGTGAATTTCGGATCATCCAGAAACTGCCCGTTGATGGTGCCATTCACCATAACGCCTTTGAACCCCAGTTGCCGGACGCAGCGCTCGAGCTCGGTGGCAGCTTTCTCCGGCTCCTGCAGGGCAAGAGTGGCGAAAGCGGCAAAACGGTCCGGGTGGGCTTTCACAGCCGCAGCCAAGATGTCGTTGGCGTCGCGAGCCAACGCCTGGGCGGCAGAGGGCTCCATTTTGTCGATTACACTCGCGGATATTGAGAGTACCTGCATACTTATGCCGGAGGCATCCATGTCTGCAAGGCGGCCTTCGCCGACGTCGAGCAGCTTTGCATGAAGCGACTGGATGTAGGGGTTTGACATGAGCCCGCCACCCTGCTCGTTCGATGAGGAGTTTACTATGGCAGGGGTTGTGATGTGCTCTTCGAGAGTGATAATTCGCATTAGAAAGCCTCCTGCAAAAGCCGAAGCAGGCCGCTTTCGTCGAAATCAACGGGGCTATTGTCGATCAGCCGCCGCACCGTGGATGCCAACTGGGAAAGATGTGGGAGTTGTTCTCTCGTAAGGCCTAGCGCGCGCAGGCCCTTCGGTATTCCTACCTTCGCGCCAAGCTCCTCGACGAGCACAGGAGCCCGGACAGCCGCGCGTTCATCGGTTTCGGCAGCGAGGGTAGGTTCCAGGCAACGCGCGATGAAAGCCATTTCTTCGGTGCGAGATGGCAGGATACTGCGCATCACGGTGGGCAATAGAACCGCGTTTCCCAAACCGTGCGGTGTGTGGGTCGCCTCTCCCACCGGATATTGCAGCGCATGAACGGCGGCCGTTCCAGCGGAGGAGAATGCCATCCCGGCAAGGAGGCTCGCCAGAGCCATTTCTTCCCTGGCGGCGCGGTTGTCGGGATGAGCCACAGCCGTCGCTAGAGATTTCGCGATGCAGGAAATTGCCTTGGCCGCGAGAACGTCGGAAACCGGGTTCTTGCCGACGAAGATTGCATGTGGAGAAACACCATTCCGCACTCGCGCACAGAGCGACTCGATGGCGTGCGTGAGCGCATCCATGCCGGAATGGGCCGTAACACTTGCCGGACAGGAAACAGTTAGCGCAGGATCCACAATGGCCCACTTCGGGATCAGAGCGCGAGAGGCGATGCCGACTTTTATCGCGCGTTCAGGGTCGGCGACTACTGCAACTGGACTAACCTCAGATCCCGTACCCGCCGTTGTTGGCACCGCCACGACCGGCGTAATTGGGCCGGGAACGTTATTTTCGCCGTAATAAGCGGAAATCGGGCCGGGATGCTTCAGGAGAAGCGCCACTGCTTTGGACAGGTCCAGGTTGCTGCCACCCCCTAAACCAATCACCACATCCGGCGCATATCCCTGGGCCACTACGGCGGCTCGTTCGATGGTCTCGCGATCGACTTCGGGCCGCCCCTCATCGAATACTTTTACCTCGGCGTTCGCGGCGCCCAGCAGCTCCACCGCTGTCTCACAGATACCTGCTTTGATAATGTTCTGGTCAGTACAAATGAGCACTCGTTGGCCGAATTCGCCCGGAACGTTCCGCAACTCGGTCACCGCGCCCCAGCCAAAGAACACCCTCCCCGCAGTAGAAAACCCCCACAAATTCCTGCCGCTTTCAGGATTCATCCCTTAGCCTCTCCGCTGCTCGCCAAACTTCCCTGGGCAGCGGTATGCCGGAGCGCATCCGCTCTTCTCGAAGCTGCCGCGCCCGGTCACCAGGAACGAGGACGCTTTCGCAACCGACCTGAGGCCGCGAATGACGAAGCTCATCGAGGTAAGCTGCAACTCGGCTGGCCAACGCAGGGCCGCCGGCAAAGGCGCCAGGGTTCAACAAGAGAAAGAAATCCCCCTTGGTGCAGCGATGCTCCGTATCTAATGTACCGAGTACGAGCCGCCCGATTTCACCCCCGGGCAGCAGCCCCGCGAGTATTCCAATGGCAATTCCGAGACCATACCCTTTGGCGCCGGCCGCGGGAGTGAGCGCCCCTTTCAAGGCCTCATCAGGGACCGTCGTAGAGTTGCCGTTGGCATCGACCGCCCAGCCAGCGGGAATCGACTCGCCGCGATGCTTGGCGGCCAGAATTTTCCCAATCGCGCTGGTCGAGGTTGCCATATCAAATACGAACGGCTCGGGATCGCCCGGAATTCCGATGGCGATCGGGTTTGTCCCGACGAGTGCTTTCGTCCCGCCATGTGGATGAACGAGAGCTTCACTTACGGTCATGGCGATACAAATGAAACTCTCACGCGCCTTCTTCTCACAATAATACCCGATCATCCCCAAGTGACTGCTGTTCCGAATCGCTACGGCAACGATCCCTCTTTGGCCCAGCGTAGATTTTGCAACATTGAGCGCGGAATCGGCAACGAAGGTGCCCAAGCCATCCTTTCCGTCCACGCTCAAAACCGAATCCGCGGTCCACGTGTACGCGGGATCGACATTCACCCGGATGAGGCCCTTTTTAATACGCGCCGCAAGCACCGGCAGCCGCTGCAATCCGTGCGAATGATGTCCGCGCAGATCACCCTCGGTCAGAACGTCCGCTTGAATCGAACACTCCTGTTGGTTGGCTCCCAGCCGGGAGAGGACGTCAAGGATCAACTTTCGCTCGTCCTCTGGAGAAACGACTACTGGCGTCTCAAGCGCGAAGCTCATGGATTCTTTTCGGCAGGCTCCAAGTCGCCGACGCGCCAAAGCGTTTTGGCGACGGCGCGTAGAGCCCGCACCCGCAGCAATCCGCGCGCTTCTAGCTCAGGGCGCGGATGATCTCATCGCAGCTAAGGCGATCGGCGATGTTCTGAAGAGCAAAATTCATTCCGGCATTCTGCCACGCGTCGTCGATGGTTGACGTTCCGTCGGTGGCTACGACGATGTCATAGCCCGCATCGGCGCCGTGTCGTGCGGTGTGTTCGATGGAGAAGTTGGTCCAGGCCCCGGTGATCACCAACGAGTCGATCCCGTATCCTTGCAGGATCGTCTCGAGCTTTGTACCATGGAACGCGTTCATGCGCATCTTCTCGATGACGACGTCGCCAGCCTGAGGCTCAAGCCCGGCGACCGCCTTCGCCCCCCATGTCCCGCGCACCACCGCCTTGCTTTCCGCAATGCCACGGAATAATGGGGCATTCAGCTTCAGACCGGGCGCTCCGGCCTCGACGATGTAATGAACGTGAATCACAATCGAGCCGGCCTTGCGCATCGCTCCAGCCAGTTTGCTCACGTTTTCCACGATATTCTGCTTCTTCGCGTGCGCAGGCGCTCCCGAAGATGCGAATGCGCCGCCATCCGCGATCACGTCGTTTTGCAAATCCTGTATGATGAGCGCCGTTTTTCCCGGCTTGAGCTTCCGATCGGCCATATGTCCTCATTCTCGCGGGCTCCAAGTCGCCGACGCGCAACTCGCCCGCCAACCCGCCGACGCGAAGTCCGCTGCTCTGGCGGGCGAAGGTCGGAGCAGCGCGGCGAGCGGGAAGCCAGGGCTATCCGCCGCCGAAGCGCTCTGGCGGAGGAGGCTGGCGACGGTGCGTAGAGCCCGCACCCGTCTAGCGCATACTCATGTATGCGACGGGATTCCCCCGAACTTTCATCTTAATACGATAGATCGACGTCGAACACGCGCAGTAAAGCTCGTCCCACTTCGCTCCGCCCCAGTTCAGATTTCCGGCATGCTCCGGCATCCGAAGCACGCCCAGATGCTCTGCGGCGGGGCTCAGAACCCATACGCCTCGCGGTCCCGTGACGTAGATGTTCCCTCGCTCGTCACATTTCATGCCGTCGACGATGCCGCCTTCGAGAACGCCGTCGCCAATCTTTTCCGCAAAAATGCGGCTGTGGCTGAGCGATCCCTCGGGAGCGACATCGAACACGCGGATATGAGCTCGCGGGGAATCGTTCACGTAGAGAAGCTTTTCATCGGGCGAGAAGCACACACCGTTTGTCTGGCCAAAGTCGTCCGCCTCCAGGTGCAGCTTGCCATCGGGCGAAACCCGAAAGAGGCCCTGAAAGCTCAAATCTTGTTTACGTTCCAGTCCAAAAACCGGCATCCGGCCATACGATGGATCGCTGAAATAGACCGTATTGTCGGAGCGAACCACCACATCGTTGGGGCTGTTCAGTTCTTTTCCTTGCCAGTGGGACGCAATGACCTTGCGCTGCCCCGACCGGGTTTCCATCACCAGCGTGCTGGTGTTGTGCTCGCAGACATATAAATTTCCTGCGCCGTCATAGGTCATGCCATTGCACTTGTTGCTCGGATTGCGTACCTCCGAGACCCCGTCGGCGGCGCTCCAACGGCGGCGCACGTCGCCGGGCATGTCGCTGAAGTACAGGCATTGTTCCTTCGGGTTCCAGATCGGACCTTCGGTAAACAAAAAGCCCGTGCAAAGTTTTTCGACGACCGCGTCCTTGTCGACCAGTCGGAGCACCTCAGGTGACTTTACTTCGACGGAATCACCCATGCAGTTTTCTCGCCTCCTGAATATCCAAGCTCGCCGAGACTATGGACACGCGCAGCAGGTACTCGATTACTTCGAGCATCTCATCGATGCGCTCAGCAGCAATTTCGATTTCAAGAATGCTGGGACGTTTTTATTGCTCGCAATATCCCGCAGCATCCTATGGGACATCGGAGTGGACTGTCAAGGAAACAGGCCTCCATGTCTGTTCTGAAAGTCCGATAGCGAAATCGAGGCCGTGACTGGTTTGCGGGCTAGTGATATCTTTATCCCCGGGGATCGAATTTTTTCAGGGGGCAGAGACATATGAATCAGGAACTTTTTCTGAAGGCAGCGACGCGCCGGGAAATGTTGCGTGCAGCCTCATTGCTTGCCGGTGGGAGCGCGCTGGCGGGACTGATGCCGCGGACTCTGCTGGCCGAAGCGCAAGCCGCGGCAGCGGGCAAAGCCCAAAACCCATCAGCTGCGCCCGCCGATCCGGTCGAGCAGATGAAGCAACAAATGTCCAGCGTGCCGCTACAAACCATGAAATTGCGCGACAATATTCAGATGCTTTCCGGTCCGGGCGGCAACATGGTGGTCCTGGACGGCCCGGACGGGAAAGTCCTCGTGGATTCGAGTTTCGCGAGCGTCGCGCCCAAAGTCAAACAGGCGCTCGATGGGATCAGCAACACGCCGTTCAAGATATTGATCAATACCCACTGGCATTTTGACCACACCGACGGCAACGCGGCCATGCACCAGTTTGGTGCAACGATCCTCGCTCATGAAAACACGCGAAAGAGACTATCCACTCCGCAATTCATGAAATTCTTCGGAATGCATTTTCCTCCCTCTCCGGCCGAGGCCCTTCCTCAGCAGACGTTTACCGACAATTTCAAGCTTTACTGGAACAAGGAAGAAATCAGCCTGGCGCACTTCTCGCCCGCGCACACGGACACAGACATTTACGTGCATTATCAGGGCGGCAATGTCCTGCATATGGGCGACACTTGGTTCAACGGAATGTATCCATTCTTCGATTCCAGCACGGGCGGCAAAGTCAACGGCATGATTGCGGCGGCTACCAAAGGTATCGCGCTGACCGATGATTCCACCAAGATTGTTCCGGGCCATGGACCGGCCGGCGATAAGGCGGCGCTCACAAAATACCGCGACATGCTCGTCACGGTCCGCGACCGGATAAAAACGCAGAAGGACTCCGGAAAGACCTTGAAAGAAGTTATTGCCGCCAAGCCGACGGCTGACTTCGACGCAGCGTGGGGCGTCGGATTTCTCATGCCCGACGCTTTCGTCACGCTCGTATACACAACTTTGTAGTGCGATGTTCCGATGGGGAAAATCGCTTTCTTCGGAAGCTAATGGATAACCACAACAAAAAAATATTAGTGATCGATGTGGGCGGCACGCATGTGAAGGCATTGGTTACCGGCCAAAAGGAACCCGTCAAGATTCCTTCGGGGCCGAAAATGACAGCCAGGAAGATGGTCAAGGATATAAAAAAAGTGGCGGCGGGCTGGGAATACGGAGCGGTCTCCATCGGGTATCCCGGGCCAGTCATCCATGGACGTCCATTGTGCGACCCGCACAACCTGGGAAGCGGCTGGGTAGGTTTCGACTTCAAGAAAGCGTTCGGCCGGCCCGTCAAAATCCTGAATGACGCGGCCATGCAGGCCCTGGGCATCTACAGAGGCGGACGAATGCTTTTTCTCGGGTTGGGCACCGGCTTGGGGTCCGCCATGATTGTCGATGGTCTGCTGGAACCGATGGAAATTGCACACCTGCCTTACAAGAAGGGCTACACTTTCGAGGATTATTTGGGAGTCCGCGGATTGCAGCGCCTGGGCAAGAAGAAATGGCGGCGAAATGTTGCCGACGTTGTGGAGCAACTCAAGACCGCGCTCGAAGCAGACTACGTCGTTCTCGGAGGCGGAAACGCCAAATTATTGAAAGAACTCCCGCCCGGCGCGCGGCTGGGCGACAACTCGACTGCCTTCCTCGGCGGGTTTCGCCTTTGGGAGGAGCCTGGCGAGCAGGCGAAGTGAAAAAAAGAGCGGATGGAAGCCTGAAAGAAATGGCATCAGCAAAATCGCACAAGAGAACGTGAAAAGTTTCTGAAGCTCTCCCAGTTGAGAACACCTTCGGATTGTGGACTATTTCCCCTCCTTCATTGGCCGGACGCCTAAACTTGTCGCGGATTTGACCGATGATTCCTTTTGGAGTCTTCCTGTGTCTGAATTGGACAACCCGGAGATCTTTCGGTCCATCCTGGAAACATTGCCAACGGGTGTGTATCTAGTGGACCGGAACCGGAAGATTTTGTTTTGGAATGGAGGAGCGGAAAATGTTACCGGCTACCTCCGGCAAGATGTCGTTGGGCATTTTCTGCGGGAACACTTGCTTGCGACAGATAACAAAGTTAGGGACCCACATTTAGATCCTACCGACCCGGTGAGCGTTGCTTTCCGGGACGGCAAATCAACGACCGCGCACGTTTCCATTCTTCACAAAGAAGGGTATCGCGTCCCGATCGTTCTTCGAACCGTCCCTATCCGGGATGAGCGAGGCGCCGTTATTGTGGCTGTGGAATGTTTTGAAATTAATCTTTCTTTATCCGAACGGACTCGCCGCCTCGCCGTGGTTGCGAAATTAGGATGTCTTGACGAATTGCTGGGGATTCCGGCTCGATCGTTCATGGAACCACATCTTCGTGAGAAGTTGGCGGCTTTCACCGAGCGCCAGATCTCTTTCGGGATCTTACTCATACAAGTTGAAAAGATGGATCAACTGCGCGCGGCTCGTGGCCCGGGCGTGGTCCCTACCATCCTCCGCGTGGTGACCCAATCGATTGAAAACAGTTTGCGTCCGACCGATCTTGTAGGTTGCTGGTCCGAAAACCAGTTTTTGGTCGTACTCACGGGTTGCAAGGAAACCGAGGTCGACAGTGTGACGCGCCGGATCATGAATAGAATTTCGCAGTCCGAAATCGAGTGGTGGGGCGACACGTTTTCCGTGGCCGCCGCGTTTGGAGGAACGGGAAGCCGAACGGGGGACACTCTGGAACTACTTTTGGAGAGGGCTGCAAATGCACTTTTGAGCAGCATTACCGCTGGCGGGAACCGCGCAACGGTGCTCGGCTGACGCGGAAGGAATCGTCTGGAGGGTCACACAGCAATGTTCGCGATCATTGGAATTGTCGTGGTGTTCGGCGCCGTGATTGCCGGCTACTTGATGGAGCACGGCAACATGATGGTTTTGATGCAGCCGGCGGAGCTGATCATCATTTTGGGGGCCGCGATTGGAACCGTGCTGGTTGCGAATCCGCTCCACATTCTGACGGCCATCGGAAAGGGAATCGGGGGAGCCTTTGGTGGATCACCTTTCACGAAACAGAGGTACCTGGACTCCCTGAAAATGATGTACGAACTTTTCACCCGGGCGCGCAAGGAAGGTCTGATGTCACTCGAAGCGGATAGCGATGCGCCGGATCAGAGCCAGATCTTTTCCAAGTATCCGAAATTTCTGAAAGATCACCACGCCCTGGCTTTCGTTTGCGACTCCTTGCGCATGGCCGCCAGCGGAGGGATTGAGCCTTTTGATGCCGATCAGATGATGGAGCTCGATATGGATGTTCACCATCATGGCGCCGCGCAGCCTGTTGCCGCGCTGTCCACCATGGCTGATTCGTTGCCTGGCCTGGGAATCGTCGCTGCCGTGCTTGGAGTCGTGATCACAATGGGGGCGCTCGGCGGCCCGCCGGAGGAAATCGGAAAGAAGGTCGCGGCCGCACTCGTGGGGACATTTCTCGGAATTCTATTGTGTTACGGCTTGGTCGGCCCGCTGGCATCGAACATGTCCAAAATCGCTGACGACGAGCACGCCTACTACCACGTCCTTCGCGTCATGCTGGTTGCCTTGCTCAAGGGTACCAATCCAAGCGTGGCGATCGAGATTGGCCGCCGGGCGATCCCTTCGCACCTCCGGCCTTCGTTTCAGGAGGCGGAAAACTACATCAAGGACAAAACTCCAGCAGCGGAGGCCGAGGCCCCCGCCGCAGCCGCTGCCTAGGGCCTCTAGGAGATCCCGTGAGCGTGAAGCCACCGATTATCGTCATCAAGAAAGTAAGCGGACACGGCGGACATCACGGCGGGGCGTGGAAAGTCGCTTATGCTGACTTCGTGACGGCCATGATGGCTTTGTTCATCGTGCTTTGGCTGATGAACAGCGCCCCAAAGATCAAGGAAGCTGTGGGAGGCTATTTCAAGGACCCCTCCGGTACGGCGAACAAAATCGGCAGCACCATGCAGGGCGCCGGTGAAAGTTTTGTCGTCTCCAAGGATAGTATGGCGGAACTGAAGGATGCGCTGCAGCTCGCTTTGCGCAAGGTTCCCAATTTCGACAAGTTGAAGAATCAAATCGAAATGACGATTACTTCGGAAGGACTGCGCATCGAACTCCTCGAATCGGCGACGGGCACGTTCTTCAATAGTGGAAACGCGGAGCCGAGCATCGATGGTCAGGATATTTTGATTTCGCTCGCCAAGGAACTGGGAAGCCTCCCGAACAAAATTGCGATTGAGGGACACACCGATTCCAAACCCTATTCGAAGCGGAGCAACTACGGGAATTGGGAGCTTTCCGTGGACCGCGCGAATGCGGTCCGAAGATTGATGCAGCAAGATGGCATCCGTGAAGATCAGGTCATGCAAGTGAGAGGTTTCGCCAGCCAGCGTCTCCGCAAGCCGGATGCGCCGCTCGATCCATCGAACCGCAGAGTTTCGCTGATCGTTGAATACCTGGATAAGAGCGCGGACTCCGGCAAGCCTGATTCAATCAAGATCAAGGAGGGATCGACTTCCCCGGAAGCGCCACCTGCCAAAGCGCCATCCCCGGAGCATTAACCGGCTTCACTGGTATTATTTATTTCTCAGACGAGTTTGCCCCGACGAGGATCGCCGGAGTGCGCAATCGCTTGTCGTCACCCACTGCTGTGCGCACGGGAATCGGTCTTGCTCCCAGACGGTAACCCGCTCCGCGCACTGTGTGGATGAGTCTCTCCGGCGCGTCGACATCGATCTTTCTGCGCAGGTAGTTGATATAGACGTCGACTACATTGGTCAGAGTATCGGACGAGAGCTTCCAAACATGATGGATGATCGAGGACCGCGACACATCCTGGCCGGCGTTGAGCATGAGGTATTCGAGCAACGCGAATTCCTTGGGTGTGAGGTCGATCGAGCGGCCACCGCGACTTACCATTCGCTGTACGCGATCCAGCTCCAGATCCAGGCTGCGCAAGACGGGCTCAAACGGCAGACTGCTCCGGCGCAACAACGCCCGTACGCGGGCGGAGAGCTCGGAAAAAGCGAACGGCTTGGTCAAATAATCGTCAGCGCCAGAATCGAGGCCGTCCACGCGGTCTTCCACACGCGCGCTTCCCGTCAGGATCAGCACGGGCAAATGAGGTCTTGCGCTGCGTACTTGCCGAAGGACTTCCATTCCGCTGACATCCGGCAAATTCAAATCCAGAATGACGAGATCACATTGGCCCGCTTCCATCATCTGGGAGACTTGGCGGCCCGCGCTCGCAATCCGCACATCGTAGTGTTCACTCTCGAGTCCACTCGATAGAAACTTCGCGACGGGCGCGTCGTCTTCCGCGATTAGAATATGCATAAGAAAAATTGCCTCTCATGGAAAAGCAGTCTCAGCGGAAGGGGTGCGTTCAGTTTCGTCGCTACATTAGAGGATGTCAAGAGAGAAGGAAATGGAATGTGTGCTGCAAGGAATCAGGATGAAACGTAAATCGGACTTGTTTGTACCATTGGAAGCCGGCTGCCGATAGCGAAGCCAGCGCGTAGCCGGGCGCAATTCTCAATTCAGGACGCTTTCTCCTAGTTTGACCCGGTTGGAATTTCCTCATTCTTGCATCCCGTGTGTTTCCCGCGCGGATTCACCGTTCTGTTTGGAAGTGAAATGGCTCAGTGTAAGAAGCCGATCGCTGGGTCTTAGAGAGTCTGTCCCACGCCATTTCGATTAAGCATTCCTAATATTCGACCGGGAAAACGGGACAGGGGGAGAGGAAAATGGCCATTGCAGAAACGCCCTTGGCACTTCGGAACGCACGAGTGCTGATCGCCAGCTCCAACGAAGAATTCCGCAGGCAGTGGATTGGAAATCCGCAGTTTGACGCAGTCAATGTTGAGGAGGCTGCGGGAGGCGCGGACGCATTGGCGAAATTGGAATCGCAGGATTGGAGTGAAGTGCTGCTGGACCGGCGGCTGCACGACCTCGACGTGAGCGAGGTGCTCAGCCTGATTCGGTCCCGGCACCCGCACTTGCTGGTGCGCGTCGTGGATTCCGATGTGAGTCTCGAAGGGCCGGAGGATTGTCCGGGAATCGTGGACGAGACCACCGTTGCGATCGTGGATGCCATGACGGATGACGCGAACGAAGCAAGTAATGTGCCAATCCGCGAGGAGATTGAACTCGACGAAAAGCGAGAGATGGAAGAGGCTCATTCCCGCGTCGAACCATTGCCGGGAATGATGGGCGTCGGCCCGGGTCTCGAACAGATTTTCAAGCTGGCGCGCCTGGTGGGACCTCGCCAAACGACCGTGCTGATCACGGGAGAAACCGGGACGGGTAAGGAGCTTGTCGCGCGCGGAATCCATCAAATCAGCCCGCGCTCGAAAAATCCGTTTGTGGTGGTGAATTGCGCCGCCATCCCCGAGCAACTGCTCGAAGCGGAACTCTTTGGCCACGCGCGCGGCGCGTTTACCGGGGCGGTGCAATCGCGCCTGGGGCGAATTCACGTGGCGCACGGCGGCACATTGTTTCTCGACGAGGTCGGCGAGTTGCCGTTGAGCATGCAGGCAAAATTGCTGCGATTCCTGCAAGATGGCGAAGTCCAGCGTCTCGGAAGTTCCGATATTTTCCGCGTGGATGTGCGCGTGATTTCCGCAACGAATGTGAACCTTCTCCGTTGCGTTCACGAAAAATTATTTCGCCAGGATCTTTATTACCGGCTGGCCGTATTTCCGGTCGAGCTGCCGCCTCTGCGGCATAGACGAGAGGATATCGTTCCACTGGCGGAACATTTTTTGGACGCCCTGACCGGGCAATCGTGCGTGCCCGGCAAGAGAATCTCGATTTCCGCGGCGTCGCTTCTGCGGCAGCATCTGTGGCCGGGCAATGTTCGCGAACTGCAACACGCTGTCGAACGCGCATTCATTTTGGCCGGAGACGAACGCCAACTTCGCGCCTCCCATTTCAGCCTGCCGGAGGCAATCGCGTTCCCCTAAGAGAAATCTAAGCGTGCAGGTTCGCGGTTGGCCCGCGCCTTGCACCAGCCTTGGGTATGACGATTCTGCCTAGTGCCCGGCAAAAACCCCGCAGTCTCCGGCGCGGGAGCCCCGCCCGGCACGACGCGGAAGGTTCCCTGGTCCGCGCTTTCGCCACCTTCACGCAGGCCGCCGACTCGCTCGAGAAATCCTATGGCCAGTTGCAAGCCGAAGCAGCGCGGCTCGGCGGCGAACTCGAACGCGCCAACTCCGAATTGACTTGCAGCCTTGAAGAAAACACCCGCGTTCGTGCGTTTCTGGCACAGATCTTGGAAGGATTGCCGTGTGGCGTGCTCGTAATCGATGCACGTCACCGGCTGCGCGTCATCAACCCCGAAGCACGCCGGTTGCTGCTGCTGGATCCTTCATGGTTGCCTGAAGAAGGCGAAGCATGGCCGGCGGTGATCGATCGACTCCTGGCGGAACCTTCCTCCAAAGCTCCCGCTGTGGAACGTGAATGGCTCCTTGATGATCCCGCCGGCACTCGCTTCCTTGGAATTGCGCAGGCACGCGTCACGAGCAGCGAGGGAGCCGAAGGCGAAACGATCTGGATCCTGCGGGATATGACGCAGGAAAAACGCCTCGCCACGGAACGCGAAAAAGCGCGGCGCAATCAAGCGCTGGCCGAGATTGCGACAGTCCTTGCGCATGAAATCCGCAATCCCCTGGGGAGCCTCGAACTATTTGCCGGACTGCTGGCGGATTCGACGGCAGCCACGTCGGAAGCCAGTCAATGGGTGGGCCATATTCAAGCGGGGCTGCGCACGCTCGCCGCCACGGTCAACAACGTCCTCCAATTTCATAGCCAGCCATGCCCTGAGCCAATTCCCACGCACCTGGACAGGTTGCTGCGTGAGACCGTCGAGTTTCTCGGTCCTCTCGCGCGCCAACGCGGGATGCAAGTCCGCATCGACAACCGCGCCGGAAAAGTCTTGGTGCACGCGGACCCCAACAGACTGCAACAAGTTTTCCTCAATCTCGCCCTCAATGCGTTCCGCGCCATGCCGCCCGGCGGATGGCTGGTGGCGAGCGTGGCCTGGGCCGCGCCGGCCGATCGCCCGCAAGTGCAGATCGACTTTGAAGACCAGGGCATCGGCATGTCGGCTGAAGAAATGGAAAGGATCTTCGATCCGGGATTTACAACTCACGCGGGAAGTCCCGGGCTCGGACTCTCGGTCTGCAAGAAAGTAGTCGAGCAGCACGAGGGAACGATTCGTGTGCACAGCGCCCCGCGGCTGGGCAGCACGTTTACGCTGACTTTGCCGGCAGCCGGGGAGTTGGAATGAGCGCTAGCGCGGTCCTGGTAGTGGACGACGAAGCAGGAATGCGTGCGGCGCTCGAGGCCAGTTTTCGCCGCAATGGTTGGGATGTGACCACCGCCAGTGGCACGGGAGAAGCCCTCGCGAAATTTCGCCGCATGCCGTGTCCGCTGGTTGTTACCGATGTGCGCATGGCCGACGGCGACGGACTCCAAGTCATGCAGGGCGTGCGCGAAATGGCGCCGTCGACCGCGGTGATTTTTCTGACCGCGTACGGAACTGTGACCGACGCCGTCCAAGCAATCAAAGAAGGGGCCTGCGACTATCTCATGAAGCCCGTGTCCTTTGACCGGTTGCGAGAAGCGGCGGAAAGAGTTTTGGCGATAGCCGGCGCGTCAGCGAGGGGAAAACAACAGAATTCTCCCGCGTCGGAACTGATTGGGCATTCTCCCGTCTTTCTACAGATGCTCGATCGAGTGCGCCAAGTGGCGCGGACGGCCGCTGACGTCTTGATCGAAGCAGAAAGCGGTACAGGCAAGGAGCTGGTTGCTAGGATGATCCACCGCTCCAGTGCGCGCCGTGAGGGCCCGTTTGTCGCGGTGAACTGCTCGGCATTTCCCGATCATTTGCTGGAAAGCGAATTGTTCGGCCACGTGCGCGGGGCATTTACCGGAGCAATCGGCGCCAAGCCCGGAAAGTTCGAGTTGGCCAATGGTGGCACCTTGCTGCTCGACGAAGTGGGCGAGATGCCGCTGGAGCTTCAACCAAAACTCTTGCGCGTCCTACAGGAACGCGAAGTGGATCCTCTGGGCAGCACGCGAACCGTGCCGCTCGACGTTCGTGTGATTGCGACGACCAATCGGCCGCTCCGCGCCACCATCGCCGCCGGAGAATTCCGCGCGGACCTCTACTATCGGCTGAACGTCCTGCCGTTGGCGCTGCCACCTCTGCGTGAACGCCGAGAAGACATTGCGGAACTTGCCGGCCATTTCTTGCGGAAGCACGCCCCGGACTCCGCGCCGTCATATCACATCGCCCCGCAGCTCGCTGCTGGTCTCGAGGCGCATAGCTGGCCGGGAAATGTGCGCGAGCTGGAGAACTTCATTCGCCGCGCGCTGGCTCTTTCGAATGGCCATGTGCTGGGCGCCGATCTGCTCCGGCACCTGGAGGCCTCGCCCGACATGCAACGTTCGGCCTCGCTCGAGGCCGGAGTTTCCCTGCGCGATGCCGAACGTCAGCTCCTGGAACGCACGCTGGAGGCGACAGGCGGGAACCGCACCCGCGCCGCCGAATTGATGGGTGTGAGCCTGCGGACCGTTCGAAACAAAATCCGCAATTATGGCCTGCCGGCCCGGAGGATCGCATGAGCGTGATGGACACTTCGCAGTTGATCTTAATCGAGCGGTTTCTGGATTTGACGACGGTGCGGCAATCCTTGCTGGTCAGTAACATCGCCAACGTCGATACCCCCGGGTATCGAACGCAGGATATCAACTTCCACGGCGAACTAGTGCGCGCGCTCAGCCAGCAGTCCGGCGACGCGGTTCTTCCGATGACGCGCTCCGTGTCCGGCCTGCTGTCGCGGCCCGATGGCAACAACGTCAGCGTGGATCGCGAAAGCTTGTTGCTAGCCGAGATGCAACTGAAATATCAAGCGGCCGTGCAGGCCATGAAGATGGAGTTCAGTTACGTTCGGTACGCAATTCACGAGGGGGCCTAAATCGCATGAATCTATTTGGAATGCTACAGATCAGCGGGTCGGCATTGTTGGCCGAGCGCGAGCGCGCCGAATTGACGGCAAGCAACCTGGCCAATGCCGAAACCACACGCACGATCGAAGGCGGGCCCTATCGGCGCCAAAACGTCGTGTTTGCCGCGCGGCATCCGATTTCCACCGGATTCGCCGCAACGCTCGCAAGCTTCACCGATTTGCACACCCAGGGAGTGCAAGTCGCCGGGGTCTTCCAGGATCCCTCCGCGCCGGTGCGGCGCTTTGATCCCGGACATCCGGACGCGGACGCGGCAGGCTACGTTAGTTTTCCGAATGTCAATCCCGTGGAAGAGAGCGTCAATCTTGTGGAAGCCGCTCGGGCCTATCAAATCAATGTTTCGGCTATCCAAACCGTCAAGGCCATGATTACATCGGCGATCTCGATTGCCCAGTAGACGGATCTGTCAGGGAGGGTTTCCATGGCGAACGCAATTCAAGGATTGCCGGTTCCGGACTTAAGCACGGCAACACCTCGCGCGGCTGTTGGCTCAGGCGGCCAATCTGATTTTCTCGAGACGCTTCAGGGCGCGATGGACCAGGTCGAGCAACTGCACACCGATGCGCAGGGGAAGGTCGCCGGCATGCTCGATGGAACGGGCGACGATGTTCACTCGGCCATGATCGCCGTCGAGAAGGCCGGGCTGGCGTTCGAGATGATGGTACAAGTTCGCAATAAGATCGTGCAGGCGTACCAGACGGTCTCACAGATGCAGTTCTGATCGGGTCAACATTCTGGCGGGCTCCAAGTCGCCGACGCGCCAAAGCGCTTTGGCGACGGCGCGTAGAGCCCGCACCCTGGAACCACACACCCCACGCGGCCCGGGGAAAGCCGCGCAGGATATTTCGCGGATGTACATAGCCGACGGCCATGGACAAATTCTTGGAACAAGTCCGCGCATTTGTGCGAGGGCTGAGCGCTACTCAGAGATTTCTGCTTGGCGGAAGTGTCATCCTGGTGGCGCTGGTGCTCTGGCTGTTTGTGCGCCTCTTCGCCGCCGTCGATTACAAGACGCTCTACACGGGACTCGATCCGGCCGATACTCAGAAAATTATTCAGCGCCTGGCCACGGAAGGCATTCCCTACCAGCTCTCGAGCGATGGAACGACGCTCGATGTTCCCGCGGACCGGCTGGACCGGATACGCGTCGAAATGGCGTCACAGAACCTGCCCCACACCGGGCGAATGGGATTCGAATTGTTCGACAAGCCGAACTGGTCGAGCAGCGATTTCTCCGAGCGCGTGAACTACCAGCGCGCACTGGAAGCCGAACTCGAACGCACCATCGAAACGATGGATACGGTGGAATCCGCGCGGGTCCATCTGGTCTTGCCTCATGAATCGCTCTTTACGACCGAAGAGCGTCCGGCCAAGGCGGCCGTCGTCGTGAAGCTGCGCACCCAAAGGCTGGCCGATCAAACCATCAACGCCATCGCGAATCTTGTCGCGAGCGCCTGGGAGAATCTCTCTCCCGATGACGTCACCATCGTGGGCGCCGACGGGCGGCAACTTTTGGCTGAGAGAAAGTCTGGGCCCGCCGGGGCGCGCCGCGGTATGGCTGATCTTGAGACGACTTTGGCGGAGCGCATCGTCCAAACACTCTCTCCGGTCGTGGGCGCCGACCACGTGAAGTCCAGTGTTACGATTGACTACAACGCGAGCTCAGGCGAAAGCACGCAAGAACTGTACGACCCCAACGCCACCGCGCTCGTGACATCCCAGCTCACGCAAGACCAGTCGACCAGTCCCCCCGCGGCTGGAATCCCAGGGACGCCGAGCAATGTGCCAAGCGCGCCGCCAACACCTGCTCCGACCGCCAACACTCCACCCAATCCGGCGCAAGCGAAACCGGCTGACATTGTTGTGGGCATGAGGAGCGAGAGCAGGTCGTTTGCGGTGAGCAAGACGGTTCACCACACAATCGAACCCGCCGGACAGATCAGGCGTTTGGCGGCGGCCGTTCTGATCGATGACCTTGTCGAGGTGAAAACCGTCAGCGGCAAACCCCAGGAAACACGCAGGAAGAGAACGCCGGAGGAGATGAAACAGCTCGAAGATCTGGCCCGGGCGGCTCTTGGTTTCAACGCGCAACGAGGTGACGAACTCTCGATACAGAACGTATCCTTCGAGGTGCCTCCCATCGAAGTTCAACCGGCGCCGACGCCCGCGCAGCGAACTCTGCGAATCATTGCGCCGTGGATCGGCCTGTTGCGATATGCCGGACTCGCGGCCCTCTTCCTCGTGATTTATCTCCTGATTCTCCGGCCGGTTAAGAATCAAGTTCTCGCAACTCTGAGAGGTTTGCCGGCCCGGAGCGAACAGGCGGCGCTGCCTCCTGGCGTGGAAAGAAAGGTTCCGTCCCAGCACTTGAGTGTCGAAGAGTTGGAAGAAGAGCTAGAGAGAGATTTATCTGGTACAAGTTCGGAAGTGATGCGCGCCGTCGTATTGAAGAGGCATCTGGTGGCCAAGATTAAGAAAGAGCCGGAAGGAGCCTCCCGCCTGGTACAGACTTGGGTGCGTCAGGGCGACTCGTAGTTATGAGCGCGGAGACTTCCAATTTAAGCGGAGTGCGCAAAGCAGCGATCCTGCTGGTCGTGCTGGGTGATGAAGCGGCCAGTGCGGTCTACAAGAACCTCCCGGAAGAGGACCTCCGCTCGATCACCCAGGAGATCACGGACTTGACCTACATCGCTCCCGAAATCGCAGCCTCCGTTTTACAGGAATATCATCGCCTTACGCTCACGCAAGAGTATCTGGCGCAGGGGGGACCCGCGTACGCGACGCAGTTGCTGAAGAAATCGTTTGGCGAAGCCGGCGCAAAAGCCCTCCTCGACCAGGTTTCGGTGGCCCAGGAAGGAGCAATGCGCAATCTCAACACGCTGCAAAAGGCCGATCCGCAGCAACTCGCGAAATTCATACAGGGGGAGCACCCACAGACGATCGCGCTCGTGCTAGCCCACATGAGCGCCAAAGCGGCGGCCTCGGTCTTGGGACTTCTTCCTGAAAAGGTGCGCGGACAGTCAGTAACTCGCATGGCCCAGTTGCAGCAATTTTCGCCGGAAATGGTCCAAAAAATTTCGTTGATTCTGAGCCGCAAAATGCTGTCCCTCGGCGAACAGAGTCGCCGGGGTTTTGGCGGCGTCAAGGCGGTCGCGGATCTCCTAAATACCGTTGACACGCGCCTCAGCACCACCATCTTGGAAGCGGTGGAGCAGGACAGCCCGCAATTGGCCGTTTCGATTCGGAATTTCATGTTTACGTTCGAGGACTTTCTCGAGGTCCCGGAAGCCAGCATCCGCGAGCTTTTGGGCCAATTGGACAAGAAAGCTCTTGCGCTGGCGCTTAAGGGCGCCACGGAACAACTCAAGGATCATTTTTTCAAGTCCATGTCTTCCCGCGCTGTCGAAATGTTGAAAGAAGACATGGAATCGTTGGGGCCAATACGAACCCGCGAGGTAAACCAGGCACAACAGGACTCCATTGTGCTGGCCCGCAAGCTGGAAGCACAGGGGAAAATGATTCTCAAGAATGAAGCGGAGGACTCCTTTGTCGTCTAAGCTTTCCTCCGGCCGTAATCAGGCGATCGCGGCGAAAGTTTTCACCTATCCGCCGGCGCCCGCCGACAATGCCGGCGACACCAGTAAATCACCCGAAGGGGATCGGCTGTGGGCTGGGAGATCTGGGGCGAAGGAAGGTCTCTCCCAGGCTGCCGTAGAACAAAGGGAGCTCCAATCCCGGAACCGCGGTTTCGAGGAAGGAAAGGCCACGGCGCGCATCGAATGCGAGCAAAGCCTGGCCAAGTTGCGCGAAGAAATCGGCAAAACGCTGCGTGAATTTGCCGTGGAACGCGACTCATATTTCCACCGTGTTGAGGCAGAGGTTGTCCGGCTGGCTCTCGCGATCGTGCGCAAGATCCTGCACCGGGAGTCTCAAGTGGACCCGCTGCTGCTAACCGGCGTCCTGCGCGTAGCTCTCGAAAAAGTCGGCGCGAACACGACCACTCGCCTCCGGGCTAACCCGTCCGACATCAAGATTTGGCGTGATTACTTCATGCAGGGCCCGCAGAATTTCCCCCCGCCGGAGCTTGTCGGTGACCCGGACCTGGAACCCAGCCGTTGCATACTTGAAACAGAACTCGGCACGACCGAGATCGGTCTCGACACACAACTGAAGGAAATTGAACAAGGTTTCCTGGACTTGCTGGCGCAGAGGCCAGGGCCTCGCTAATGGTTTCGCAGGACCTGCTGGATCCCTACTTCAAGCGGCTCGATGAATTCTCCACGTTACGCTGGGTCGGACGCGTCACCAAAGCGGTGGGGAATCTGGTCGAATCCGAGGGCCCCTACGGCTCGGTGGGGGAAGGCTGCGGAATAATCACGGCGGACGGAGCGACCTATGCCGGCGAAATTGTGGGTTTTCGGGGCCGCACAGTGCTTTCGATGCCGCTCGAGCGGCCTGCGGGGATCCGCTATGGCGATCGCATCGTCAGCCGCGGCACGCGGCCCTTCATTCCCGTTGGGCCGGGTTTGGTCGGACGCGTGGTAGACGGAGCGGGGCGGCCCCTGGACGACAAAGGCGCGTACCGAACACGCGAGCATTGGCCCTTGTTCAAGGAAGCACCGCTGCCGCTGGCGCGCACGCCGATCCACGATCCGATCGGGTGCGGAATTCGTGCCATCGATGGATTCCTCACTTGTGGAAGGGGACAGCGTCTTGGAATTTTCGGCGGCAGCGGTGTGGGAAAAAGCACGCTGATCGGAATGATGGCGCGAGGAACCTCCGCGGACTTGACCGTTCTCGCGTTGGTGGGAGAGCGCGGCCGCGAAGTGCGGGATTTTCTCGAAGATGCTTTGGGCGAAGAGGGTCTGCGGCGATCCGTGCTTGTGGTCTCGACTTCGGATCAGTCCCCCCTGCTGCGTATTCGCGCCGCGCTGACGGCGACGGCCGTCGCGGAATACTTTTGCAGCCTCGGCAACCACGTTCTTCTAGTCGTGGATTCACTGACCCGCTTCGCGATGGCGCAACGCGAAATTGGTCTTGCCACGGGTGAGCCTCCCACAGCGAAAGGATACACGCCCTCTGTGTTTTCACTCCTGGCGCGGCTGATCGAGCGAGCCGGCCATTTCGGAACCGGAAGCATTACCGCGTTTTATTCCGTTTTAATGGAAGGCGATGACCAGCAAGATCCGCTGGTCGATGCCGTGCGCGCCCTGCTCGATGGTCACATTCTGCTCGACCGGAAGCTGGCGATCCTTGGTCATTATCCGCCGATCTCCATCCTTGACAGCCTCAGCAGGTTAATGCCTGCGGTAACCTCGCCTGAACATCTCGCGAAGGCGCGCCGCCTCCGGCAGTTGTATTCTTCCTATGCGGCCGCGGAAGATTTGATTCGGATCGGGGCCTACCAAAAAGGGTCCGACCGCCTGCTTGACCAGGCGCTTGTAGTTCTCCCGGTCGTCAACGCGTTCCTCCAACAGAATCGCACCGAGTATGCACCGCTGGAACAAAACATTAGCGCGCTGCTCGCGCTGCATGAATAGAATCCCAATGCCATTCCATTTCTCACTTGAAGCGGTTCTGCGGGCGCGGCGAGGGCAGGAACGCGTGGAGCGTCTGAAACTCGAGGCCATCCTTTCGGAAGAGGCAGGGACGTGGGCGAGACTGGAAGATGTTGGACGCAGTCAGCTCAAATTGCGCCGCCAATTCCAGCAGGAGCTTGGCAGCGGCCTGGTGGGTTCGGAATTGCAATACGAAGCCATGCGTGAGGCCAATGTGGCGTCGCTACTCGCGGCGCTACGGACCCGGCTGGCAGAACTCGGCCAGCAACATTGGGCGCAGGCGCAAATCTTCATAAAGGCCCGGCAGCGGCGCGAAGTTCTTGAACACTTGCGGCTTCGAAAGCTCGATCTATATCGGATCGATCAGGCCCGGCGGGAACAGCAGGAACTCGACGACCTCTTCTTGCTGCGGCAAGGAACCAACAGCGACGAATAACGGGTGCGGGCTCTACGCGCCGTCGCCAAAGCGCTTTGGCGCGTCGGCGACTTGGAGCCCGCGTGAGAATGTTGCCGAGCCGGTAGGCAAAGCTTGCCGTTTTCACCTGAATCGATTGCAGCAAGAACGATGGCATCTACCCTAGCCCTTCTGTATCTCCTTTTCTTTCTGGTGATTCCTAAAATCAGAGCGCCTATTCCAATCCATGCCGTTGTGGCGTGTTGCTTGCAATATCGCCAGGGGCAGTTGACCGAGGAAAACTCTGAATGCAGGCTCTTGCCATCTCGAATCTGTTGCCGGCAAAGGCGCCGGGTCCCGGCGCCGAGTCGTTGCTCTCACAGTCGCCGCAACAATCGTCGCCTTTCGCCGCGCTTATCCAGGCCAATTTGAAGGCGCACAACGACGTGGCGAAGCTACCCGTGGCGGGCAAAGTGAAAGATTCCACGCGTCCGCAGGATGTCTCAAGCACCACTTTAGATTCTCTTGCTCCCGCTCCTCGATTGTTGGGGCTCTTGATTACCTCACCCGTGCCTGCGGCGCAGCCGCTCTCCATACCAGCGAACACTACAAATCCAGGCAGCGCGCCCAATCACGATCTGATTGCTGCCGTGGCGAGCACACAATCGCCGGCATCAGCTATTCCTTCCACTGATGCCGGGGAACATAGCACTCCTTCTCCGGGAGTGTTCGCCGCCCCGACGGGTACGCGAAGCCGCACTCCTGCGCCCACCGTTCGAACGAATGTGGCATTGGTTGCCACGGTTCCTCTATTGGTTGCGAACATCGCGACCCTCGATTCGAAACTGGTGGCACAAATTGCGGATACTTCTCTGGAGCGCAATACGCCTTCCGGCTTGCCCGCCACTGGGTCACCACACGGGCAAGACGGCACCAAGCCTCAAGATGCAGTTCCCGCGCCGCCGAACTCGCAAAACCTCTCTTCCTCTCAGTCCGCTCGATCGAACGTGCCGCCGGATATCAAGCTTCCTCAACCGGTCGCCAACATCATGACTGTCGATTCGAAACTGATCACACAAATTGCAGATGTGACTGCGGATCGCAACGCACCTTCCAACTTGCCCTCCACTGGCACACCACAAGGGCAAAACAGCGTCAAACCCCAAGATACAGCCGCTACTTTGTCGAACTCGCAAAACCTCAATTCATCTTCACCCGTTCGAACGAATGTGGCGCCGGTTACCGCCGTTCCTCAACTGATTGCGAACATCGCGACACTCGATTCGACGCTTGTCAGACAAATTGCGTATACGGCGCCGAATCGCGCTGCGCCTTCCAACTTACCTTCCACCAGCACGCTACGAAGACCAGACAGCGCCAAGCCTCAGGATGTAGTGCCCGCGCCGCCGGGCTTGCAAGACCTCACTTCATCTTCGTCCGTTCGGACGAATGTGGCGCCGGTTACCATGCTTCCTCTACCGGTTGCGAACATCGCGACCCTCGATGCGAAACTGGTTATACAAGTTGCGGATACGTCTCCGGACCGCCAGACGCCTTCCATCTTTTCCTCCACCAGCACGCTGCGAAGACAAGACAGCGCCAAATCACCGGACGCAGCCGCGGCGCTGCCGGGCTCGCAAAGCCTCCCTTCATTTCCGTCCCTTCGCACGAATCTGCTACCGCTTGCCAGGGTTCCCCAGCCGGCTCTGCCTTCGGCAATTCCTGATGTGAATTTTGCCGCAAGTATCATGGACGCCGCGACGAATCTTGAGGCGCCCACCATTTTGTCTTCGACCGACACGCCACAAGTGCAAGGCACTGCCGACGTAACCCAAACGGATCCCAAATCGGCAGCGCCGAGCACCTCGGGTGTGCCGACCTTCCAAGCCTTCCAACGTGCCCACGCCACGTTTGAACTGCTGAGTCTTCAGACCAACGAAATGCCAGGAAATCCTTCAGTGGAAATCCCGCCGTCTAATCCAACCAGCGACACATCGCAATTCATTCCGAAATTGCAGACAAGCGCGGCAACGGCAGCGCTAGCCTCCGCAACACCTGTGCAGGCATCCACAAAGACGATGGCCATAGGCGCCTCGACGCCCACTTTGCATGAGGCCCCGCAGTCACCAGCGGCAAGTGTCACCCAGCCTGGGCCCGCCGGAGTCACCGCAGCGAGGTCACAGTCGCAGCACACATCGAGCGGCTCGCAAGGCAACGACGCGAGTACAAAATCAGACCATGCGACGAATTCCGCAGTTGGCCGCACGGATGGAAAGGCATTTGTCCAAACTCTTGAGACGGCGGGCGTAAATACGGGGAATGCGCACGCAGAATCTCCAGACTCGACCATGGTTGCCGCAGCGATGCGGACGCCGATCGACCCAAACGCTGCGAGCGTAGATACGAAACCGGGCACCGGCAGCGCTGCCCCATTGGCACAAGGCCAAGCGCTGCCCACCCCAGCCGGGACGGATCAAACCGTCGTCAGCTCCGCGCGTCTATTGGACCACCCAGGCCAGTCGGAGATTCGCATTGAAATGCAGGCGGGCTCGCTCGGCGGCGTCGAATTGCGGGCGCACATTAGTGGAAATCAGGTCGGCGCTTCCATCGCCGTGGAGCATCACGACGCTCAGGTGCTGCTTGCGAATGACTTGCCGGCATTGCACAACGCGCTGATCGAGAAAAACTTGCGTGTCGATTCATTATGCGTTTCACAAGGCACGTCCAGTTTGATGGGCGGGGGCCATGGAAGCGACGCGGGTCAGCGAGGATTGCACGAGGCCCCTCCGAAAGCACTCTACATGGCGGAGGATGAAAGTTCCGTGCAGGTCCAAGACGTCCCGGCTGATTCATTGGGTGCGAGCCGTATCAATGCCCGGCTGAGTGTTCTCGCATGAAGTCTCGAATTCGTGGCAAGGAGGAAAAAACATGCAAGTGAACAATCCACTGGCGAATTCCACACCAGCGGTGACGGCGACGTCCAGTTCCACCAGTTCATCTACGGCGAGCACGAGCATCGCTAACCCGAATCTCTTCATTTCATTGTTAACAGCGCAGCTACAAGCGCAGGACCCGCTCAATCCCATGAGTCCTCAAGATATGGTGAACCAGCTGACCCAGGTCAGTTCCTTGCAACAGCTGATCAGCATCAACCAGACCCTGACAAATCTTTCCACCGGCACTTTGTCCACAACCGCATCAACAACAAATCCAACAGGCGCCACTCAATAGGAGAAGACCATGCCATCCTTTTCGACACCGCTTTCCGGTTTGAACGCAGATTCGCAGGACCTATCTGTTATCTCGAACAACCTCGCCAACCTCAACACGGTCGGGTTCAAAGCCGCCGTGGCAAACTTTCAGGATCTTTTCTACCAACAGATCGGGACCAACGGCGCCGGCAACCCCGTGGAGGTCGGTGTGGGAGTCACGATCAGCGCAATCGGAGGCGATTTCACTCAAGGCAGCATCGAAGCCACGGGTGTTCCCACCGATGTGGCCATTCAAGGCGGAGGCTTTTTCACTTTGGCGAAGAATGGATTGCAAGCGTACACACGGGCTGGAAATTTCTCCGTGGCCGCAAATGGTGCACTGACCACCGCGGACGGGGGGCTCGTGCAGGGCTACGAAGCCGTCAACGGGGTCATCAACCCCAACCAGACACTGGGCACGGTCTCGATCCCAGCCGGGCTCACAAGCCCGCCGAAGCCAACTTCGAATGTAGCCCTCACGCTCAATCTGGATTCGGGAACGCCTGTGGCGCCGAGCCTGGCAAGCCAAAAGACCGGCGCGGGCATTTTGCCGGCCACCGTCCTGAAGACTGGCAGCACGCTGGCCTTCTCGGACGGGACGAACACCTTCACTTACACCACGCTATTGAACGATACGCTGAACACTGTAGTGAATCAAATCAACGCTAACCCGAATTTCACTGCCAGCCTTTCAGGGAATTCTCTGGTGATTACAGCGAACAGCGGCACACCCATCACGTTTACCACCAACACGCTTACGGATGCCGCCACGAGCACACAGAGCGAGGCCTTTGTTTCGTCCAATTCGTCCACCGTCGGCATGTTCAGCACCTCCGTCGCCGTCAACGACGCGCTCGGCGCTTCCCATGTCTTGACCTACACATTTACGAAGACCGGCGCGAACGCCTGGAATTATTCGATCACCATCCCAGCTGCCGACGTTGGCGCAATCGGAAATCCTGTCGTTCTCAAGACAGGAACGATGGCCTTCAACGGTTCGGGCCAGTTGACCACTCCCGCGGCAAATGTGGCGGGCATACCAATCACTGGATTTGCCGATGGCGCGAGCAACCTCACCTTCAACTGGCAACTGTACGATGCCAATAAGGCGGGGCTGCTCTCACAAGTCGCTGGAGCATCAGCCACTTCCGCAACCGTCCAGGACGGCTATGCCAGCGGCACGCTAAGCAGCTTCACCATCAACAACACCGGAGTCATTGAAGGAATATTCAGCAATGGCCAGACAGTCCCGGTAGGACAAATCGCGCTAGCCACGTTCTCCAACCAGGAAGGACTGTTGCGCAATGGGTCGAATGACTTCCTTCCGAGTCTGGCGTCTGGCGCGGCAAACGTGGGACAACCTGGCGCAGCTGGCAGAGGGACGCTCACGGGAGGATCCTTGGAGCTCTCCAACGCCGACATCGCCACCGAGTTTTCGAAATTGATTCTGGCCGAGCGCGGCTACGAAGCCAACGCTAAAGCGATCACAACGTTTGACCAGGTCACACAGACCGCGATCAACTTGAAGCAGTAACGATTTTCCCCGTCGGCCAGTAGTATCCCGCCCCCCGCGTCGCGAACGCGGGGGACGGGTCCCCACCGGGTGCACGCTCTACGCGCCGTCGCCAAAGCGCTTTGGCGCGTCGGCGACTTGGACCCGCCGGAAGTGTCGTCCAAGAGATTTTTAATGAGAGTCCCCCTATCTGGACGTGCGGGGATGACACTGCAAACACGTCCTCGATGGAACCTTTCTAAGGAAGACGCAACCCTAAAACTATCAATGGATTATGAAGATATCCCGCGCGTGTTTTCGTGGCATGAAAAATTGCGTTCGGCGCGTGAATTGCTTTCTCTATACGCGTCATGGCAGAGGGTGAAGCGAACCAAGTTCTCTCGGCGGCGGGTGCGGCACAGCGTCGAAAAAAGTCTAGCAACAAAACGTTGGTTGTAAGTGTGGTGCTGCTCTGCGGGGTTGGATTCGGAGTCTGGCGAATCTTCTTTCAATCGGGTTCGGTGAATTCAGCGGGTCAGCCACAAGTGTCGTCTGGGAGAACTGTCCTGCCACTGGAAAGCTTCACGGTGAACCTGGCGGACCGGGAAGACGGACGTTTCTTGCGCACCACGTTGTCACTGGGTGTGGACGGGACATTGCCGACTCTGACAAAGCCGGAAAGCAAAGCGGTGGAAGCAGGGGGTGTTTCCATGGCGACCATTCGCGATTCCATAATCACGGTTCTGGCACAGTGCAGATCCAACGACCTGCTCACACCCGAGGGAAAATTGAAGCTCAAGTCAGACTTGGTCAGTGCCCTGAATCGCGACGTTCCCGGACTACAAGCGCGGGAAGTTTATTTCACTGAATTTTTGGTTCAACGGTGACCCATGGCCGAGGCCCCCGGCGCTCCGACATCCGTGGCACCCGGCTTTTCTCCCGCTATGTGGGAGGAGGTTGGGTGGCTCGGGTGCGAGTTGAGCGTCGAATTGCCAGTATACGCCTTCACTGTGCGCGACCTGCTGCAGCTTGCGATTGGCTCTATCGTCGAGACCCAATGGAAAAGCGGCGAGGACATGCCACTGCGTGCGAGCAACCGGCAAATCGGATGGGTCGAGTTTGAAGCGCTGGGCGATACCCTCGCCGTGCGCCTCACCGAACTGGTTTGATTTCGTTGTGGGGGCGGGAGGAATGGAACGCATGTTTGCATGGAGTTCGCAGGAAGCCGCGCAGCACCGCAGAACTGCCAGTTCGAAGTTGGCTGGGCTCTTGGTCCGCATCCGTGCGCTGGCTGGGGGCCATCGCCGTAAGCCCAGGCTGCGGCTCTGCGAGACGCTTTCGCTAGGGGAAAAGAGGTTTGTCGCTGTGGTGGAATACGGCCGGCACAAATTTCTACTCGCCGGAACCCAGCAAAATATTTCTCTTCTCCAGCGGTTGGACGAGAGTTTTAAGAACACAGATCAGGGATCACTCCTGGAATCGAATCCGGATTAGCTAAGTTCCATCGAAAATGAGCGAATCAACGACAATCCGAATGGCTTTATCCGCGCTGATCCTTTTTTTTCTTGCGATCTCGCTGATGCCCGTGCCTGCCATCGCCGCGGCGCCGTTGCCCAAGCCTTCGCCGCAAATTCCTTCCCTCCCGATCCCCGGCTTGAACACCCGCAACGACTCCTTGCCGTGGACGGTGCTGATTCTGTTCACGATTCTGACTCTTCTTCCCGCGTTGCTTTTGTCGATGACGCCGTTCGTGCGCATTCTGATCGTCTTTCACTTCTTGCGCCAGGCACTCGGCACACAAACAGCGCCGACGAATCAGACCTTGATGGGGCTTGCTCTTTTCTTGACTTATTTCGTGATGCAGCCTGTGGGGGTGTCAATCCACAAATCTTCCGTCGAACCATTCGCGCGAGGTTCGATCACCGCATGGCAGGCGGTGGAGCGTAGCGCAACCCCGCTGCGGCAATTCATGCTGAAGTACACGCGGGAGAAGGACCTCGCGCTGTTTGTCGAAATGTCTCACGAACCGCGGCCGGCCCGTCCGGACGACCTTTCCATTCGAGTCGTCGCGCCAGCCTACATCATTTCCGAACTCAAGACTGGATTCCAGATCGGCGCCGTGCTGTACCTGCCGTTTCTCGTGATTGACATGGTTGTTGCAGCCATCACGACGTCGATTGGAATGTTCCAGCTTCCGCCCGTGGTGATTTCGACGCCGCTCAAGATTCTGTTATTCGTCGTCGCCGACGGTTGGAATCTGGTGGTCGGTTCAACGCTGAAGAGTTTTTTTTGAGGGGAAGTGTGACTGTCGATCAAGTAGTGCATTTGTCGCGTTTGGCGCTTCAGGCGGCTTTCTGGATCACGATGCCAGTGTTGGCGGCAGCGACGGTGATCAGCCTGATCATCAACGTCGCGCAGGTGATGACTTCGATCCAGGACGTCACGGTCACGACGGTTCCGCGGCTCACTGCCGTGGGTGTCATTTTATTTATCCTGACGCCGTGGATGCTGAACCACCTGGTGACGTTCACTCTTTTATTGTTTACGGATTTTCGCCCCTATACGCGCTGAACGGCTTAACAGGTTGCGGAAAAATGCGCATTCGGGCCTTCAGGGGTTAAAACCCCCTGAAGAATGCGCAGACATTACGTCGTGCCTATCCTTCCTTCGTCAGGATGAAAAGGCACGACCCACAAATCTTAAACGTTTTTCTGCAACTTGTTAGAGCGAGGATTCGTGAACAGCGAAATATTGAAATGGCTGGCGCAGGTGGCCCCCGTGGCATTGCGGGTGGGGGGAGTCCTGACGTTCGGTCCATTTCTCGGCGACGCGGCGATTCCCAACCGCATCAAAGCCGGACTTCTCATCCTGCTCACGGCATTGCTTTTTCCTGTCGTACCACTTCGGCCGGCGCCGCTCGGGCCCGTGGATTGGGCCCAAATGGCGCTGGGGGAATGGATTGTCGGAGTCCTGATCGGATTGAGTCTGCAAGTTGTTTTTGAAGCGATGCAGTTTGCCGGGCAGATTTCCGGCATTCAGCTGGGGCTGTCACTCGCCCAACTGTTTGATCCGCAAAGCCAAACGGAATCAACGGCGATGCCCGTTTTGTTTAACCTGATTACCCTGCTGATTTTCTTGCAACTCAATATCCATCACTGGGTGCTTCGAGGACTGGAGCGTAGCTTTGAATACCTGCCGGTTGGCTCCGCCGTGGTCACGCAACTCTTGAGCCGAGAGCTAGTGAGAGTTTTGGGCGCGCTCTTCGTGCTGGGAATTCAAATTGCAGCGCCGATCCTTCTCGCCACCCTGATGATTGACATCGTGATCGGCTTTCTCAGCAAGGCGTCGCCACAACTTCCGGCGATGTTGATGGGCATCCCGTTGAAGAGTCTGACGGGTTATGCGTTATTGATCGGCGCCGTCGAGCTTTGGCCCGGGATTCTGGAGCGCCGATTCGCCTTCGCCATCGGAGCAACTGAAAAAATGCTCCACCTGGCTCGCTAGAAGGAGAGCGTGTGGCAAGAGAAGGCCGTAGCCAGCCGGCAACACCGAAACGCAGGCAGGAGGCGCGCAAAAAAGGGCAAGTAGTTCGCAGCCGCGAACTCACCAGCGCTCTCGCCTTACTTTCGGTTGTGTTCCTGCTGGGATGGCATCCCGGATTCAATGCCGGACCATGGAAGAATTTGTTGTCGCAGATGCTGGATCGCAGGGATACGGGGGACCTGAGAGTGATCACTGGAATCGTGGCCTCGTTGGAAGCGACGTTTGTGCACTCTCTGGCTGCGCCGTTCGCATTCGCGTGGAGCGTCGCGGTGATTTCCAGCATTGCGCAGGGAGGCATCGTGTTTTCGATGGAAGCGGTCCAGCCCAAATTGGAGCGCCTGAATCCTGTCACGAACTTGGGCAACCTGTTTTCGATCGCGGGCCTTGGCCGGATGTTGAAATCTCTAATCCCTGTCGGAGTGATTCTGTATGTTGCGATCGGGATCGTTCGGCGCGATTGGACGGCGATCCTGTCATCCCCGCGGGCCAACGTTCGCGTGCTGCTCGGATGGGCGGCTGGGCGATCGTACGAACTGGCTTGGAAGAGTGGTTTGGTCCTGCTGGCATGGTCGGGCGCCGACTACTATTTCCAACGACGGCACCTGGAAAACTCCCTCAAGATGAGCAAGGAGGAAGTAAGCCGGGAATCCAAGGATGCGGAACAAAGCCCGTTGGTGCGCGCGCACTTTCGCAAGCTGCGGAGTGAAATACGCAAACGGTGGACGATGAAGGATGTCGAACGCGCGACCGCCGTGGTAACCAACCCAGAACATTTTGCCGTGGCGCTGGAATATCGTCCGCAAAGCATGGCCGCGCCGATGGTTGTGGCCAAGGGCATGAATGAGGTCGCGGTCCGCATCCGGGAGGTCGCCCGCTGGCACGGCATCCCCATCGTGGAAAACCCGCCGCTCGCTCAGGCTCTCTACCGCGCCACGGAAGTGGGCGAGACCATTCCCGCAAAGTTGTACACGGCCGTTGCGGAAATACTGGCCTTTCTGTACCGGACGCAAGCAAGTCTGCGGAACTCGGTGCAAGCCGCGCGGGCCGCCGCCGGGCGTCCGTCGGGAATGGGGAAGTGAGATGAGCGCCGCCTCAAGCGCCTTGACGCAGAGTTCCTCCACCAATTGGGTGGTTCCCGTCGCGACCGTTACGCTGATTTTCGTGATGATCGTGCCTGTTCCGGCGGTGGTGCTCGACCTGCTCCTGGCCGTCAGCATCACGCTTGGCGTAATCGTATTGCTCTCTTCGCTGTACATATTGCGGCCGGCGCAATTCTCCGTCTTCCCAACGTTGCTGTTGTTCCTCACGTTGTTCCGGATCTCGTTGAACATCGCCAGCAGCCGCCGGATTCTGCTGCATGGGAACGAAGGGGCTACCGCAGCCGGGAACGTCATTGCCTCGTTCGGCCAGTTCGTCGTGGGCGGCAACTATGTTGTCGGTTTCGTGATGTTCGTGGCCTTGACCGCCATCCAGTACCTGGTGATCAACCATGGGGCGGTTCGCACGGCCGAGGTAGCGGCTCGATTCACATTGGACGCGCTGCCCGGGAAGCAAATGGCGATCGATGCGGACTTGAACGCGGGAGCAATCGACGATCGCGAAGCGCGTGCTCGCCGCGTGCGGATCGCGCAAGAAGCTGAATTCTATGGTGCGATGGACGGCGCGGCCCACTTCAGTCAGCGGGATTCCCTCGCCACGATTCTCATTACCATTATCAACATTTTCGCCGGTTTCCTGATTGGTGTTTTCCAGCTCAACATTCCGTTCCAGGATGCTCTGAAGACTTACACGATTCTCACCGTCGGCGACGGTCTGGTCACCATGATTCCGTCGCTGTTGGTCTCGGTCGCCGGCGGACTGGTCGTAACCCGCGCCTCCTCCGACAAAACGGTGGGTGTGGACCTTGTCCGGCAGCTATTTTCCAAGAAATGGCCCCTGCGCATTGCTTCGGGAGTGATGTTTCTGCTGGCCTTGATTCCCGGTCTGCCGAAATTCTCTTTCCTGCTGGCGGGCTCAATCGTGGCCTGGCTTGCTTCGCGCGCTACGAACACCGGCGCCGAGGGCCTGGAGCCCGCGCCAACGGCGCCGGAAAAAACCAAAGAGGCCACGCTGCAGGAGCAGCTCGAAAGTGTGCTCAAGCTCGACGACATTCACCTGGAAGTGGGCTACGCGCTGGTGCCTCTGGTGGACCAAGCGCACGGCGGCCAATTGCTGCAGAGGATTCGCGCGTTGCGGCGCCACCTGGCAAGCCAGCTCGGTTTTCTCGTACCCTCCGTGCACATCACTGACAACATCAAGCTGAAGCCGCGCGAGTACGTGGTGGAACTGCGTGGGGTGGAAGTCGCGCGCTCCGAGATGCAGCCGGACAGGTTGCTCGCGATCAGTTCGGACCCGTATGCCGCGCCGCTGGAGGGAATCGAAACGCGCGAGCCCGCCTTCGGCGTTGCAGCCAAGTGGATCGAACCGAGGTTTCAGGAACAGGCGCTCGCCTCCGGGTATGCCGTGGTCGATCAGACTTCGGTGATCGCCACGCACCTTGCGGAAATCGTCCGCCAGAATGCGCAAGACCTGCTCACCCGGCAAGAAACCAAACGCCTGCTGGATGCGCTAGCCGGGACCCACCCCAAACTCGTGGAAGAACTCATTCCACGGCTGCTGACGATGGGAGAACTGCAGAAAGTGTTGCAGCAATTGCTTCGCGAACAGGTTTCCATTCGGGACCTGCCCGCCATCCTCGAAACCCTGGTCGACACCGCGCCGGCCAACAAGAACCCGGTTCACCTGGTCGAATCCGTGCGACAGGCGCTGGGCCGTTCGCTGGTGACGCCGCTGCTGGGCGCCGATCGCAAATTGAAAGTGATCACCTTGGATCCTGGGATTGAAGACGAGCTCTCCCGCAGCATCGAAACACCGGCTGCAGGCGAGCGATCGGCCTTGCCGTCAGTACCCTTGATGCGCCGCGTACTCGACGGCTTGCAAAAATTGGTGGGTGATCCAGCTGCCATTGCTTCCACGATCCTTTTGTGCAACAGCCCGGCGCGCTTCCATTTGCGCCGTCTTCTTGAACCGTTTCTGCCGCGCGTGGTGGTTCTTTCCCCGACGGAAATTCCACCGGGCATTTCCGTCCAGTCTCTCGGGGTGGTCCGATGAATCACCGCGGCACGCAAACACTGGTGTCCCAGGCCGTACGGGATCCGGAGGAGCGCGAGCGTTTGCTGCTCGAGCATTTGCCACAAGTCCGGTACATCGCCCGGCGAATTCATGACCGATTGCCGGCGCAAGTGCCGCTGGAAGACTTGGTCCACGCCGGGGTGGTCGGCCTGATCGATGCAGTGGAAAAATTTGATCCGGGCAAGAACGTACAGCTCAGGTCTTACGCGAAATTCCGGATTCGCGGAGCCATCCTGGACAGTCTTCGTGAATTGGATTGGAGTCCGCGCCATCTGCGCCGCCAGGCCCGCCAAATTGAGGAGGCCCATCGGGACTTGAAACTACGCTTAGGCCGCGTAGCCAGCGAACCGGAACTGGCGGCCGAACTTCGCATGAGTCTCGAGGACTTCCAGCATCTGCTCGGGGAGTTGCGTGGGCTCGACCTCGGCAGCTTGCAGGCGGAATTCAAGGACGGGAAATCCGACGAAGAAGCAATCAGCTACAAACCGGGCGGGGCCGACAAGGACCCATTTTTCCTGTGCCTGCGCGGAGAAATGAAATCACTCGTGGCCAATGCGCTCGGCGATCTGGAGGAAAAGGAACGGCAGGTCGTAACTTTGTACTACCTGGAAGAACTCACTATGAAGGAAGTGGGCGTTGTGCTTGGGGTGGGCGAATCGCGAGTGTCGCAGATTCACTCGGTTGCGCTCGTGCGCTTGCGCGCCCGGTTGGAGGAATTCCTGCGTTCCCGATCGAGAACTTCCGCGACACCCGCCGCACGGGTCTCTTCGTTAGGAGGGAGCACATGGAAAAGATCCTGACCCAGGAAGAGATCGATGCGTTATTCCGCGCGACACAGCAGGGTCAAATCCCCGCCGACGGGGTCAAAGCCAAGCAAAAAAACATCTTGAATTTCGATATTCGGGTAGCGGGCCAGATCGGCAAGGACCAGGTGCGTGCCCTCTCGACCCTTCTGGAAACCTTCGCGCGCAATATTACCAACTCCCTCGGCGCTTATCTCCGAGTAGCATTCGAGGTCAATCTGGTCTCTGTCGAACAATTGAACTACTCCGAGGTCCTATCGCGACTTCCCGATATGACGTATCTCTGCTCGATCCGCGTCATGCCCTTGGAAGCCCTCGCATTATTGCAGATGGATCTTTCCCTCGCGTTTCCGATCTTGGATTTGGTTCTCGGGGGCTTAGGGAGCGGTGCGATCGAGGTTCGCGACTTGACGGAAATCGAAGAACAGATCGTGGAGTCCGTCGTTCGAATCCTCACCAGGGAGTTGCAAGCTTCCTGGGCGCCGGTTCTGCAGGTGGAATTCGAATTTGACCAGCGGCAGCTGAGTCCGCAGACCCTGATGTCTCCGGCCGAGCGGGGGCTCGCTGTAAGTTTTGAGATGAAAATGCCAGACGCCCAAGGCATGTTGAACATCACACTTCCGGCGGTTGCAGCGAACGCCCTGTTCCGGAAGCTGACGGCACAGTCCTCCTACTACAAGCGTGTGACCTCGGTTGCGCATGTGAATCAGCTTCGGGAACGCATGCTCGACGGGGAGTTTTCCGTCGAGCTCAGACTTTCGCCCGTTCCGATCCTGGCGCGCGACCTAACGGATTTGCAGCCGGGCGAAGTGCTTCCTCTCCATCATTCGGTGGACAAGCCGGCCGTTCTCCTCGTTGCGGGAAAGGAAATGTTTCTGGCGTACCCGGTCGCATGCGCGCATATGCGCGGCGGTCAAATCCTGCACCGGAATTCCATTCTCCCAGACTCCGGTAAGGCGACTCCATGAGCGTTGAGACCCTCATTTCAATCGATTCGCGAGTGGCTCTGTTACAGCGAGTCTGGGCGGATAGTTTCCGCACCGTGTTAGGACAGGTGGCGGGATTCCCCGTCACTGTCGAGCCAGAGAGCGAGGTAGGACCCGCAGTTGCGGAGGACAAGACGGGGGTTTGGGTGCTTTTCGCAGCGTCGAAATCGCTCCATGGAGAGATGGCAATTTTGTCGACGGAAGCCGGAGCCCTTCCCCTGGCACAAATCCTCATGTCGGAACCGGCTGATCCGGCGGTGCCATTCGACAAGGGGCGCCGGGAGGCCTATGAAGAATTCCTCAATCAAGTTTTGGGCCACCTCGCGACGGGTCTGAAAGGCGCGGGTTGTGGCGAAGTTGAAATCAAGCCTTCCGGCAGCGATGCTCCTTCGTGGCCGGACGCAACTCGTACGGCCATCCGAATCACGGCGGAAAAATTTGCGCCGATACGCTTGGGTCTTGTAGTGACTGCGGAGCTTGTTGAGAGTCTCCAGCCGCCTCCAGAGGCGGCTCCGCCTGTGGCGGCCGCAACAAAACAGACACCCGCGCCACACCCCGGAGCGCCAAGTTCCAACCTTGAATTACTGCTCGATGTCGGATTGGAAGCGACAATTCGGTTCGGCCAGAAGCAAATGCTATTGCGAGAAATCCTGGACCTTCACCCCGGTGCCGCCATTTCTTTGGACCGGCGCCTGGAAGAGCCGGTCGATTTGCTGATCGGTGGCCGAATGGTTGCGCGTGGTGAGGTTGTAATCGTGGACGGGAATTATGGGCTGCGGATCACGGAGATCGTGAGCCCGCAACAGCGAATAGAATCCTTGAGAGTATGACTTTGACGGATCGTGAATACACATTGCGACGCACGTCATTCACGGCGGGGTTGAATCGGGTCTCCAGCCGGATCGTTCCTCTTCGTCGCATGTTCCAAAATTGTGCGAACTCTTTGTGCGATCAGTGCCGTGTTCTCTGGCCGTCCTGGATACAAAGCTCCGCCGGGATGCGTTTGCAAGGGCGCTGGTATTGTAGTCCGGATTGCTTTGAGCTTGCTGCACATGACGAGATCCTCCGTTTGGCTTCCGTGCCGGAAGGCGCGCGCAAGAAACCGCATCGAATCCCTATTGGATTGCTGTTGCTTTCCCGGGGGATGATCAACGACGCGCAGTTAAGACAGGCGCTGGTCTTGCAACGGGAGAACGGCAACGGCAGAATCGGGAAGTTCCTGCAAGAGATACGGGCAGTCTCTGAACAGGACATCACCACGGGGTTGGCGGCCCAATGGGGTTGTCCTGTTTATCCGCTGGACCGCGAACGGGATTTCCTGCAATGCGCTTCACTCTTGCCATTAACGTTACTGGAAACTGGGCGCATGCTACCTGTCCACCACGTCCGTCTACAGCAAACACTTTATCTTGCCTTCGTGGAGGGTGTCGATCACACGGCACTCTACGCGGTGGAGCAAATGCTCCATCTGAGGACCATCCCATGCATCGTCTCAGAGTCTGCGCTTGCCGAGGCCTTCGAGGCACTCCACCGCGCCGGAGACGCGCAGACCACGGTCTTCGATAGCCCTAGCGAGCCTCATGAGATGGCTCGGACGACGCGAAGTTACGCATTTCAGGTGGGCGCCGAAGACGTATCGATGGCGCGGTCGGGGCGGTTTCTTTGGATTCGCCTGCAGTCCTCAAATGCCTGTAAGGATATTTTGTTTCAATCACTTGTAGATGTTTAAGAACGGGGCATCGGTGAACGTGCTCCGTTCCCTCCGGCATTTGCGCCTAAAGAATTCACCCCCCGTGCCGATAAAAAAAATGTCGAGACAAATGACATCGATCAAGGAGACGGATGCTACTTTACGGCCAATCCAAGACATACCCGCGGGCCACTGCTGCGACGACAACCCAAGAAGGACAATTGCGGCGGAAAGAACGCTTGATGTCTTTTTTGAAAGATGGGCTTCCCACGCTCCCGAGCTACGTGTTCGAGTTGAATACGCTGCTTAGTTCTCCCTCGGTGGACTTGAGGCGAGTGGCGAAAGTGATTCGCAACGATCCAAGCATGTCGGCACAAGTTATTCGATTGTGTAATTCGGCATTGTTCAGTCTTCGCCGGCGCGTGCTGACCATCGAGGAGGCGGCCATTTTGATGGGCTCGGAGCGGCTGCGCACACTGGTGTTGACCTGCTCGGTGATGGAGTTCACTGGCCGGCAGCTTCCGCGGGGCGAGGTGCAAGCGTTCTGGCAGCACAGCTTCATGAGCGGCTTGCTTAGCGAGCGCATCGCGAAATGGATCGAATACACCGAACGCGAGCAAGCTTATTTGGGCGGACTGCTGCACGATATCGGAATGCTCCCGCTGCTCGTGATTGCCGCGGAAGAAAATACGCTGAAAGGCGACACCATCGGCGGGCCCTGGGGCGGCTCCCTGGAAGCGGAAAAAGCTCATTTCGGGCTGACGCATTGCGAGGTGGGCCGCTGGATCGGCCAGTCGTGGAATTTCTTTCCGTCGTTTATCGATGTTTTCGAAAATCACCATTCTCCGGAGCGCAGCGTTCGCGATCCGCACCTGGTGGGCATCGTTGCCGCCGCCGACCGGTTTTGCGAACGACACAGCATGGCGCCTCCTCCCGAAGCAGAAACGCAGGAAATTCCGGAAACAGATCCGGCATTGGGGGATGAGTTTCTGACCGCCTGTTTGCCCCGACTCGACGCGAAGGACCGCGCGGAACTCACGGAGATGCTGGAAACCGAGTATCTTCACCTGCTTCCCTTGATCGAGTTCAACAATCCCACGGACCTGCCAGCGCCGAATAGGCCCGCCTAGGTCGAGAGAATCGAGAATATGTATGAAAAATAAACGTATTCTAATAGTAGATGACTCTTCCGTAATGCGCAAGATTGTCGAGCGTTCCTTACGGCAGGCAGGGCTGGACCTGGCCGAGGTCGTCGAGGCCGGAAATGGAATTGAGGCGCTCGCCGCGGTCCGTGAAGGTGTGTTTGACCTGATCCTATCGGATATCAATATGCCTGCTATGGATGGGATTGAGTTCCTCCGGCAGCTCAGTACGATTGAAACGGCCAAGGGCACTCCGGTCGTAATGGTGACGACTGAGGGCAGCGAGTCGCGTGTCGTTGAGGCACTCTCGATCGGCGCCAAGGGGTATATTCGCAAGCCATTCACTCCGGACCAGATCAAAGAGCGCGTTACACCTCTATTGGAGGTCTTGCGATGAAACCAATGTTGGATGCCAGAGCCCGAAATGGCGTGCGTCCAGATTCCACGTGGACGGGGATCATGGATTGCGCGGTGAAGGAAGTTTTTCAAATCATGCTGCAGACCGATTTAACATCGATGCCCGGCAGTGGGGATGGAGCCCCAGTTGGGGATACCACGGCCATGGTCGGCATGGCCGGTGCGCTTTGCGGAGTTCTAACCATACGTTGCACCTCGCACACGGCGGAAAGTATCACTGCCAGAATGCTTGGTTCGTCGGGCCCCGTCAAGCCAAGTGACGTGACCGATGCAATCGCTGAAATCTGCAACATGGTGGCGGGTAATTTCAAAGGCAAAATCACTGCTTTGGCGGATCGCTGCATGCTCTCCGTGCCTACGGTAATTCGCGGAGACGACTACGAGATGGTCAGCATCGCGGATGGTGAGCAACTTTCACTGTGTCTTGCGTACGGTGGATCGCCAGTTTGGATTTGTCTTGCCATGCATAATTGAGTTGTTCCGATTGATTCGCCCGCACGAATAAGCTCAGGGCTGCCTCCGGCAAATCTTGCCCGCTGTCTTGTTGTTGCTGGGCAGAATTGGCCGCGCGGCCAGCGTCCATCCCCTCGCGCAGAGTTCCTCTCACCTAAACCATTCTGTCACACGGAGTTAAATAGCTCGGGATTCCTGACGGGCTGGCCGCTCGGTTGCTCTACTCCTCCTCGGGAGAGACGATCATGGACAGTGGCTACTATGTGGCTTACGCCGGGCTTGCATCTCGTATGCAGGCGCTCGACGTCGTGGCCAGCAACCTAGCGAATGCTTCGACGTCTGGTTTCAAGGCGCAGTCTTCGTTTTATCAGGCTCTCTCCGCGGCGCAGGGAGATGAAATTCTCAGTCCCGTTAATCAAGCAGTAAATCTGTTTGGAATTCTGGGTGGAAGCCAGGTGGACCTGCGTTCAGGTGCGCTTGAACCTACCGGAAACGACTTGGACCTGGCCATGGAGGGCGCGGGCTTCTTTTCCGTGCAAACGAATGCCGGCATTCGCTACACGCGCAATGGCAGCTTCCGTTTGAATGCGGCAAGACAGGTCACCACGCAGGATGGAAATCTCGTCCTAGCGGAGCAGGGAACTACAACCATCCCGATCACATTGCCCACGGGGCGCGTGTCGGTAAGTCCCGACGGCACCCTTTCCGTGGATGGTGGGCTCGTGGCGAAATTGCATATCGTTCAATTCGCGCCGGGGACGCTGATTGCTCCGGAAGGGAATTCAAAGTACGCCGCGCCCAATGGGAGTGAGGGGCCGTCCGCAGATTCCAATGTCCGTCAGGGCATGCTCGAATCTTCGAACATAAATCCGGTGGAAGGCGCGATCGGTCTGATTCTTCTCCAGCGGCAAGCCGACCTGCTCGGTCGCGCAATTACCATTTTCAGTACGGATTTCGATCGTGCGGCGGCGCAGGACGTACCGCGCGTATAGCCATTTTGTTTTCGCGGGCCCTACTTGGAGCCTGCACCCTAGGAGGATCCGAAAAATGATTCGTTCCCTGTACACAGCGGCCGCCGGCATGCTGGCGCAGCAACTCAATCTCGATAATATCGCGAACAATCTCGCTAACGCCTCAACCAGCGGCTTCCATAACCGCCGGCTACAGTTCCAGGACCTTATCTATCAAAACGTTGTGGTACCTGGGGCCGCGGCTACACAACAGACTACCCTTCCGTCCGGCTTGCAGGTGGGTCTGGGAACGCGTCCTGCATCATCTGAAATTATCCAGACGGAAGGCAATTTCGATAGCACAGGAAATCCATTGGACCTGGCGATTCAAGGACAAGGATTTTTCCAAGTCACGTTGCCAACCGGAGACCTAGCGTACACCCGCTCGGGAGCGTTTCACGTGGACCAGAACGGCAATATCGTGACGGCGCAAGGGGACCCGCTTACGCCCAACATCACGATTCCTTCCAACGCCCTTTCGATCACCATTGGGATGGATGGAACCGTCAGCGTTACACTGCCCGCTCAGGCGCAGGCGCAACAGGTCGGCGCCGTTCAGCTCGCCACATTCGCAAACCCAGGTGGTCTGAATAGCGTTGGCAACAACCTATTCCAGGTCACCACTGCTTCCGGTGACGCGATCCTCGGCACTCCCGGAGGGTCCGACGGGGTCGGCAGCATCCAGCAGGGCAATCTCGAAGAATCCAACGTCAATGTGGTGCAGGAATTCGTCAACATGATCATCGCGCAGCGGTCCTATGAAGCAAATTCGCGCGTGATTCGCGCGGCGGATCAAATGTTCCAGACCGTGAATGGCTTAACGTCGTAGCGGAGAAAGCAAAAATGAAACCTCAAGGTCTGATCGGTCACATCAGCACGGGAATTGCCATCGTCATGCTTTCCGCGGGCTCCGCGCATGCCGCACGCATACCGCGAATCGAGCTGCTGCGGGAAGTCAGCATCACCGGCACCCGGGTCCTCCTTTCCGACCTGCTTCCTGCAAGTGCGCCGGAATCCCTGCGCACCCGCGCGGGACAAATCTCGATGGGTGCGGCGCCGCAGCCGGGTAACACCCGCATACTGGAGCGCGATTCCGTCGAGCAGCAGGTCAGTGCAAGCGAAGGGCTGCTGGAGGAAGTCTCCGTTCCTGAACGCATCGCTTTAACCCGTGATTCACGCCCTATCACTTTGACAGAGGTGTACGAAGCCGTTCGCAGGGCGCTGAAACGTACCGGCATGCCGGCGGCAACCACTATGCAGCCGGGGGATGTCTTGTTTGAATCGCAGGTATTTGTGGGTCTCGGGGATTCGGGACTTCAGGTGATGCACATGGAATTCGATCGTGGACTTCGACGGGCCCGTTTCCTGCTGTGGCCATCGCGCAGTCCGAAAGTATTGCCGTTCTTTGCGACGGCTCGGCTCGAAGGGGAGTTGCCCTTGGCGCCGATTCGGCCTTCAATGGAATTTAGCCGGCTCGCGCAGAATTCTGTTACTCCTCCCGCCAAGCGTCCGGCGATGCAGGGGATCCTGGTCGCCCCCGGGGAGCGCGCTACACTTACGCTCCATTCCAATGCGCTACGCATATTTGTGGATGTTGTTTCTCTGGAACGAGGGACGCTCGGCCAGCAGATTCGCGTCCGCATGATGGATACGGGAAAGGTACTCAGCGCGCAGGTGGACGGGCGAGACCATCTGGATGTGAAATTTTGAAACGAGGCGGATTTATGAACGTTCTGCATAGAATGCGGCGAAATGCCGGATCGCGTCTGTTTCTGGTTTCCTTGCTGATTCTTTTGGCATCGAAGGGCCTTCCTGCCCAGATGAAGTTTCCGAAGGGTGAGAAGAAGCCCAGCCAGATGCAGACATCGCTAAACGACTATTTGACGCGTGTCCGCTCCCTCGGGGGCGCAGAACAACGCACCACCGGCAGCTTGTGGGCGCCTTCCTCCACGATGAGTGCGACGGCCAGCGATTATAAAGCACGGCATACCGGAGACCTGCTCGTCATTCGCGTGGTGGACAACTTTTCGGCCACGAATAACGGCTCGGCGGCGGCGGCACGAACGTTCAATGCTTCCTCCGGCGTCAGCGCGTTTTTCGGAGCCATCCCGGCTGCGAGCCGTTGGCAAAATTTGTTTTCTCCAACCTCCACGCAGAACTTAAGCGGTAAGGGACAATCCGCATTGAGCTCCACGCTTTCACTGAATCTCGCCGGACGCGTCGTGGAAGCCCTGCCCAATGGAGTGCTCGTTGTAGAGGCCGTGCGAGATATGACGGTAGGAAACGATCGCCAGACGATCGTGCTTCGCGGATTGGTTCGGCCCGGTGACGTCGCTTCGGACGGTTCCGTCTTATCGTCTTCCATCGGAAACCTTGAAGCGGAAATACACGGCAAAGGCGTCGTTGCGGACTCGATCCATCAACCCAATATTGTCATTCGCGCATTCCTGAAGATACTCGGATTCTAAGAGGGCTCATGTCATTCCGTGCAAATATTATGCTCTCACTATTGCTGGCTCTCGGGATCTCGATGGCGGATGCGCGGGCCGGCGAAGAAAAAGTTCACACAGCACATCTGAAGGACGTCACCAGCGTCGAGGGAATCCGTGACAATCCCTTGATGGGCTACGGATTGGTGGCCGGCCTGAACGGTACTGGAGATCGCCAGCAAACCATTTTCTCCACGCAGACGCTGGCAAACATGCTGCAACGAATGGGCGTCACGGTGTCACCGACCACCATGCTGGTTCACAACATCGCGGCCGTATTCGTAACAGCCACACTGCCGCCATTTGCCCGGCCCGGCATGCGCATCGACGCCACCATCTCTTCGATTGGAGACGCCAAGACGCTGGAAGGAGGGACGCTGCTGCTGACTTCGCTGTACGGTCCGGACGGGCAAGTGTACGGCCTGGCGCAGGGAGGGATGGTGTTGGGTGGATATAGCACGGGCGGGCGCGGGAATTCGAAGCAAGTGAATCACCCGACGGTCGGCCGGATCACTGGAGGAGTCTTGGTCGAGCGCGAGGCCGCCGTAAGCTTGCGCGACGTCACCACGGTTTCCCTTCTGCTTCACAATCCGGATTATTCCACCGCGCGGGATATTGCCGCCGCCATCAACAAGGAACTCGGCAAGGATTCCGCGCACGCCGTGGACAGCCGCCGCGTGGAAATTGCGGGGATCGAAATGGGCGCGGACACAGTGCCCCAATTGCTCGCGCGCATCGAGGAACTTCAGGTCGAATTTACAACGCCAGCCAAAGTCATCGTCAACGAACGGACTGGGACAGTTGTGATGGGCGCAGATGTGTCCCTGGGACCGTGCTCCATTCTGCACGGCAATCTGGCGATCGAAGTGACCACTCACTTTGAGGTTTCGCAGCCGCAGCCGCTATCGCAGGGCAAGACGGAAGTGGTGCCACAGACAACAGTGAAAGCACAAGAGGGCCCCGCCCAGGCGATTCACTTGGAAGAGGGCGCCACCGTCGACGAACTGATCCGCGGCCTGCAGTCCATCGGGGCAACGGCGAGAGACATTGTAGCTATTCTTCAAGCCATCAAAGCCGCTGGAGCGCTACAGGCCGAATTGGAGATTCTGTAATGCTTCCGCTGGATGGCCTCATTCCTGCAACTCTAACGCAGGTGCCGGACTCATCTTTAACGGCTCAATTGACAACTTCCAGCGAGTCCAGTTCGCACAACGGCGCGGTGCTTCGCAAGGCTGCGGGGGAATTTGAGGCCATCCTTCTCGGGACCCTATGGAAATCAATGAAGGAAACCTTTTCGAATCAGGACGATGAGGATTTCGATCCTACCTTGCAGAGCTTTGACGAATTGGGAATCCAGGGCATGGCAGGCGCCGTAGGGAAGGCGGGTGGGCTCGGGATTAAGAATTTGATACTAAAGCACTTAGAGGCCATGCCCTCCGGGGCAAGTGGGGCAGCCCCTCCGGCGCTGTGACGTAAGCCATTTGGATGCATAGCGGTGCAATGCCTGTGACAGACCGCTGGGACTACGTAATATTAAAGCTTGGGGCCAAAATGCCGATGATATGGTTGCAAGAAAACTGCAAAGGGGAAAGATAGAAGTTAAGAGTCCTCTCATTCGCGGCCGGCAAAATCTCCTTATGATAGACGGAGACTTTCGGCGGGAGGAAGGAATAAATGAGAATTGATCCACAAATTCCAGCTTCTGAGAATACGGGAACAAACCGTGTCAATGATGCCCAATCCGCAGCGACGAAGGGCTCGTCCACTGCGAGCGCTGGTCAGCCAAACGATACGGTCCATCTGTCTCCCGACCAAGCGGCTGTCCGACAGCTTGTGTCGCAACTCAGCCAGGTTCCCGACGTCCGCCAGGAAAAGGTCGACGCGCTGCAATTGGAAATCCAGGCGGGACGGTTCCAACGAAGCGATGAGCAGGTGGCTGGCGCTATCGTCGGTCAATTGCTCGGTATCAACTCGAACGGGTAGCCCCCGCGAAGTCGCACGCCATGGCGGAGATTACACCTGCCCGTATCGAAACGATTGCCGATCCTGGACCAGGCCCGCAGGATCAGCCTGCCCACAAACAACGCGCGAAGGCCGCCGCTGCAGAGAAGCCTGTGTCATCCAATACGCCGGAGATTGGCGTCCCAGAAGAAGCAGAAAAGCACGAACTGGACGAGATGGCATAATCCGTGAACCTTGAAATCGAAAAGTATCTTGCGCTGCTCGAGCAGCGCCTCGGCTTGCTGCGCGCGTTGGCGCAGCAGTTGGTGGGTTGCCGAAAGGAATTTGTGGCGATGGATCTCGATGGAATGTACCTCCGCACCGGCGAACAGGAAGAGCTCTGCCGCCAGATCCATTCGCTTCATCCGGCCATCGATTCGCTGCAACGAACCTGCGCCCGGCAACTGGATTTGGCGCGGCTTGACGCGGTGCGCCAGCCCGAGGAGGTCAATTGGGCAGCCAGGCTTCGCGGCGTGATGCGCGATTTGGGAGAGGCGCAAGCGGAAGTCAACCGGTTGAGTCAGATTCATGCCGCGTATCTGCGCCGTTCCCGGCGCACGGTCGATATGCTAATGAATTTTTTCGGGAAATACGCGCTTACTTACGCGTCTCCGGCGGAATCCACTCCGCGTGCGCCACGCGCCGGTGAAAGGGGCTGAACTCATGGGCGGTCTTTTCGGAAGCCTCGGGATTGCGTTGGGGGCCCTCGCCGCCGACCAGGGCGCCGTCGCGGTCACGAGCAACAACATCGCCAATGTGAACACCGCCGGGTATTCACGAGAACAGGTCAACCTGTCCGAAAACGTACCCGTGCAAATTGGGAACCTATTGTTCGGCACCGGGGTGACCCTGGGACAAACGACGAGCATCCGTGACAATCTGCTCGAGCGGCGCCTCGATCAGGAGAATCAAGCCGCTGGCCAATTGAACGCGTTTCTCGGACCGCTGAACCAGGTACAAGCGTTGTTCAACGAGGCGGCCGGCACCGGTCTACAAACTCCACTCACGGCGTTCTTCAATAGCCTGACTCATCTGTCCACCAACCCGAGCGACGCAGCGTCCCGTCAGGGTGTGATCACGGCAGGGCAAAATCTGGCCACTGCATTCCAGCAGGACTCGTCCAACCTTCAAGCGCTGCAAAGCAACACCGATGTCGCCGTCCAACAGTCGGTGAATCAGGTCAATCAACTAACGCAGCAAATTGCGACGCTAAACATTCAGATTAGCGGCCAAGAGGGCGTGGGACTAGATCCCGGCGCAGCGCTGGATCAGCGCACCCAGTTGGTGCGCCAACTGTCCGGATTGATTGGCATCTCTGAAGCGGATGCGGGAAACGGCAGCTTGACGATCACGACAACGAACGGCTCGTCCTTGGTGGTCGCGGGACAAAGTTTCGCATTGTCCACGCAAGTCAATTCCAATACGACCTATCACGACGTCTATTCGCAAGGGACCGACATCACGTCGACGATCAATGGCGGCGCTCTCGGAGGGGAGATCCAGGTGCGGGACAAGGAGATTCCTTCGATCCTCAACAAGCTGGATACGTTTGCTTACAACTTGGCCGCCTCCGTGAACACGCAAAGCAAGGCGGGCTTCGATGCCAACGGGAATGCCGGTGTGAATTTCTTCGCGCAGCCCACGGCGGTTACGGGCGCCGCCTCCTCGATTGGCGTGGCGATCACGGATCCCAATCTGGTGGCCGCCAGTTCGGATGGCTCGGTGGGCAGCAACGGGAATGCTCAAGCCCTTGCGAACTTGCAGAATCAGACCATCATCAACGGCCAAACTCCCGCCAACTATTATTCGGGTTTGATCTATCAAATTGGAAACGACGTATCGCAGGCGCAATCCGAGCAAACGGCGGTGGGACTGGTTCAGCAGCAACTGAACGATCAGCGCGGCGCTGTCTCCGGCGTGTCGCTGGACGAAGAGGCGGTCAACCTGATTCGTTACCAGGCCGCTTATCAAGCTTCAGCCAACGTGATTAACGTCATAAACAAACTGTTGGCTACCACATTGAATATGACGACGTAGGCTGGGTGAACTCATCATGAGCGTTCGCATTAATCCTAACCCTGCACCAGATCTCCTCGCGGCGATTGCGCTAAATCGGCAGGAACAGAGCACCGCGCTGCAACAAATTTCCACGGGACGGCTGGTCAATCAGATTTCCGATAATCCCGCGGCGGCGGCGGAAGTCACCCTCAACCATGTCCAAGGGAGTCAGGACGCTCAATACCTTCAAAACATTTCCAGCCTCACGGCGCAAGGCAATACCATCGATTCCACTTTGAGTTCGGTGGTACAGGCGTTGACGCAGGCGATTTCGCTCGGGACGGAAGGAGCAAACGGAACACTTTCGGATGCCAACCGCCAGGCCGTCGCCCAACAACTGACCGGAATCCGCGATCAGGTTTTGAGCCTGGCGAACCAGACGTACCAAGGAAGCTATGTATTTGCCGGAACGGCGACTTCGACGCAGCCCTTCGTGCTCGATGCGACCCAGCCCGACGGCGTGAAATATAATGGCAACACCCATGTTAACTCCGTCACAATTTCTCAGGGGAACACCATTCCCGTCAACGTGTCTGGAAGCCAAATCTTCACCAATCCCGCGGGAGATGTGTTGGGGTCGCTCAACGGCTTGATTACGGCTTTGCAGACCAATACCGGTCTCCCCGCCGCAAACACGAATTTGCAGCAAGCCTTTACGCAGTTCACCAATCAACGTGTCTTCTACGGAAATACATTGCAGCGATTGCAGTCGACGCAGACGTATTTGAACAGTGACAAACTTCAACTCGCCCAGCAGGAGAATTCGCTAGTCGGTGTTGACCTCTCCTCCTCTATCACGAATCTCGAACGATCCAGTACCGCGACCAGCGCAATTCTATCCGCGACCGGACAAATCCTGTCCACCTTGAACTTGCTGAATTACCTTAAGTAATCTGCCGCACGCCGGGCGGGGGAGGCCCACTTGGCGCGCACCTCCAATGAGTATTCACCGCATTCACACGCGCACAAAAATGTTGAAGTATCAAGACTGAATGTTCGTCGAAAAGAGTTCCTCTCGGCAATGTAGGTTTAGAAGTCAGCGCGTGAAAGCGTGCATGCGTTTGATTTTCCATCCAGCGCTCCATTCAAATTGCATTGGCCGGGTTCCGGCCCACAGCCCTTTTGGCCGCGGACTGGATTCATTCGCCGATGAATCTGCTGAGTTTCGTGAAATACATTCCTTGAAGAATCATTGTGGAGGCGGAGCAGACGCGCGGGTTGGAGCATGTCCCGAACCTATCTCGCACTAGGCAGTTTGACGGTAGGCGTTGGCCCATCCCTGAAGCCCAATCATGTGTTGCCGCGCGGCGCCGATCTGTGCCAGACGGGCAAACATGACGCATCGTACCTGTTCAAGGGACGCCTGGAGCCTCCGGAGATTGCTGATATACTCCTGGATTTGCTCCTCGAGAACGGCATCACCGGAAATACCGTGCGAAGTTTCGCCGATTTCCGGGGCCATGGCATCCAATAGGCGGCCGATCGCGCCCAAATTACCGGCGTCCACTTCACCGGCTCCGTGCACCAACGCGTCCACCCGTTCCAGGAAGCCGCGGAGTTCCAGATTGGCGGAAAGGAAACGATCGTAACGATCGGTTGGCATCATGTGCTCCAGTGGAGTTGAGGTATTTCAACTTCATCGTTTGGAGGGCTCAAGGTTTTCGCTCCCGATGCGTCGCCAGGCGTGGCGATTGAGGGCGCCTGTTGCTGGTCCGCCGGCAACTGTTGCCCGACTTGGTACCATGCCTGCCGGACCCCGCCGTATAGATCGATGAGTTCTTCCAGGGCTTCGGGCTTCGCTTGAATATTCGCATCCACGATTTTCCAGCGGGTCGCTGAATAGAGCCGGTCAAATTGTTTCGCGGCTTCTCCACCGCGCTCGTGATCCAGCACGCTTTGCAAGTGCGCGATCACGAGCAGAGCATGGTTGAGCTCGAAGACGCGGGTTTCCACATCCCCGGCTTGCAGCGCTGCCAGCGCCCGCACGAAGTCCCGAAGGATGGTGTCGTAGAGCGAAACAATCTGGCCGATGGGCGAAGCGCCGCGAGCGGACGCCAGCCGGTAACTCAATGTTGGATCGCTGACTGTCATGGGATGCTCGCGAGCTGCTGGCTCAGTTGCTGTTGCAGCAGCGGCAGTTCTTGCAGTGTGGTGTTGACCCGGGCGTAGACCGCTATGAGATTTTGTGTCTGTACCGCCATGGACGCTTGCAGATCCGAAATATGATTTGTCAAATCCAGCGACGATCGCGTCAATCCCTGGGCGTCCAGTCCCAGCGAGCCGGTGGTCGACTCTGTCAGACCGGTCAGCACTGTATTTAGACTTGCCGCGAAGCCCGTCGAAGGCGTCTGCAGGAAGCTCTGGACTCCCGAAAAGTTTGACGATAGCGCAGTGGCCAGCCCTCCGAAGTCAATGGTGAGTGTGCCGTCGTTGTTCATGCTGATGCCGAGGTTGGTCAGATTCACGGCTCCGCCATTCCCCGCAGTCGAGTACGTAATCGCCGAGAGCAGCGCTTGTTGAGCGTCGCGCAGCGAGCCGTCGGCCTCCAGCGGTCGAGCTCCGGTTCCACTGGAACTCACCTGAAATTGCGCATTGATTGCGGCAATCGCTGTGTTGTAGCTGGAAACGAGCTGATTTATGGCAGTGGTGATGTTGGAAGTATCCGGCGCTAGTGTGAGTGTCACGGGCCCATTCACGGTAGGGCCCGTCAAGTTCAGTGTGACGCCATTGATCACGTTGCTCACGGTGTTGGTGGTGCTGCTGATGGGCACGCCGTCGACCGACAAGACCGCATTTACTCCGGGCACCGCCTGGATGAAGTTGATTGCCGTGTTATCGGTCCGATGGAGGCTGCCGGTGACGGTCAGGTTGCCGGGAGCGCCCGAGGCCGCGCTGACAACGGCCAGTCGCGCGCCATTCGCGTCGTTGATGACACTCGCCCTCACCGCGACCACCTGGGTAAAGTTGACCGCCGTGGCATTAAGCAGATGCAGGTTGCCGGTGACGGCGAGGTTGCCGGCACCGCCCGGGGCGTTAACAATGGCTAGGTGCGCGCCATTTGCGTCATTGATGACACTCGCGTTCACTGCTGTCGTTTGATTGTTGATAGCTGTCGCGATGTCGGTCAGGGTGTTATTTGTGGAATTCACCGTGACGGACGCGACCGAGGCGCCGCCGGCCACAATCGAAATCGTGTCGCCGGCTGCCAGCGGGGTGGTGCTCGTGGCTACCGCATCCGAGGAATATGACGTTGCCTGATTATTGATGGCTGCCGCGATTTTTCCCAGGGTATTGTTTGTGGAATCCATAGTCACGGACGCGACCGGGGTGCCGCCAGCCGAAATCGAAATCGTGTCGCCGGATGCTAGTGGAGTGGTGCTTGTTGCTACTGCATCGGAGTAAAACGATGACGTGGTCGCCAAAGAGGTGATCGCGATTGTGTGCGTGCCTGGGACCGAAGATGACGCCGCGGTTGCCGTGACCTCATTTGAGTTGGAAGATGTTGCAATCTCGGAGCTAAACACTCCAAGTGGATCACTCAGCGCACTTGCCGCCGATTGCAGCGCCGTCAGACTTGACGTAATCGCCGCCAGCACCGAACTCTTGGTGTTGATGGTGGCCTGCTGAGCTTGCAGGCCGGTAATGTTGGCTGTGTCGGCGGCGAGGGCTAGCTGCACAAACGAATTGACATCGATGCCCTGGCCTAGGCCGGTGGAGGCGCCGGTGTTGGCGCCGTTGCTGAGACCAGTATTCGTGCCGAGGCCAGTAAGCAAAGATGATACGGAGCTAGCCACGTTAAACCCTCTTTGTCGTTAATTCGCGCCTGATGATGGTTTCGATCTGCGGACTCTCTACGTCTGTAACTCGCTAGCTTGTATTTCTCGCTTCGCCAATGGTTGGAGCTCACAAGTGGTGCGAACCCCAAGAAGAGTCCGCACCCGGAGCCCCGCCCATTGCGAGTCGTACAATCTCAGTTTGGCTAGCGGAGCAGCGTGAGGATGCTCTGCTGTGCCGAATTCGCCTGCGCCAGCGCCGAGATGCCGGACTGGTTCAGGATGGTAAACCGCGAGAGGTTGGCGACCACCGACGGGATATCCGCGGCGCGGATGCCATCTTCGGCAGCGGTCAGGTTCTGGGTTTGGTTGCTGATGACGTTGCTGGCTGCTTGCAGGCGGTTGATGTTCGCGCCGAGGGTGCCGCGCAGACCCGCTACGTTCGCGACGGCCGAGTTGATCAGGCTGAGTGTGGCCTGCGCATCGGCCGCAGTCGAGAGGACGTTGGTCAAGTTGGGGTTGGTCGTAACCGCGGCCAAGCCGCCCGCGGTCGCAGTGAGGGCCACAAAGCCGTTCGTGCTGGTAGTGGTTAGGGTCGCGTTGTTGCCACCAGTGCCGGCAGCGATTGCCGTGATGGTCACAGCTGCACCATTCGCCACCGCCGTAAAAGTAGCGTTCGCTACGCCTCCGGACCCGTAATCGGTTCCTGCGGTGCCGCCAGTCATGTTGATGGCGTTAGCAAAGTTGGTCGCCGCCACCGTCGCCGAGCCTGTTTCCTTGACAAACCCCGTAGTCGAGCTGCCGGTCGTGGTCGGGTTAGCGGCCTGAAACGTATATGTGGTAGCCCCAATCACGATTGCGTCGGCGGCAGCCGGCCCTGTGCCGCTGAAGTCGATGTGCCCCACGGCCTGGACTGCCGGAACAGTCTGCGTTACCGTGCCGGCCACCAGACCGAGAGCCGCAGAGGACAACGCGCTGGTGCCCACGGCGATGGTGCTGTTGCTGGCGCCATCACTTAGGAAGATGCTCGTCGGGGTGTTGGTGAACACCGCCGTGCCGTTGTAGTTTGTCTTGCTTCCAATGCGGTCGATTTCCGCCGTGATCTGCGCGTACTCGGCCTGGATCGCGGTGCGTTGAGTGTTCGACACCGTACCGTTGGAAGATTCCGTGGCCAGCGTGACGGCGCGATTGAGAAGCTGGGTTACCTGGGCGAGCGAACCATCGGCCACCTGTAGGGAACCGACGCCGCTGTTGGCATTTTGCGCCGACTGTGACAAGGCCGTGATGTTGGCATGCAAGCCGTCCGCGATAGCCAGCCCTGCCGCGTCATCCGCGCCAGAATTGATTCGCGAACCAGATGACAATTGGAATAGTGTCTTATTCAGGTTCGTCTGTGTGACCGCCAACTGGTTTTGTGCTGTTAGTGACGCAATGTTATTTAGAATACTGATTGCCATTTGGTTTAGGCTCCTTGAAGTAGATTCCGTTTCCAGTTTGGAACCCGTACTTGTTCCACTCCGGAACTCCCTGGACTGGCTTCCGATTCACGAAATGGTCGATTTCCTTCCTCCACTACCCTATCGGCCTGATCGCCTGAGGCTTTAGCTTTCGGGGGCTTCCAGGAGCAGAAAGGTTAATCCTTTGGCGACAAGCGGTGCTGGGCGCAGCAGGAGAAATACAGCGTGCAAATTCCCAGTGATTTGACCGGGTTCATACCCAGCCGCAATTTTCAGATTGCGGCGCAATGATGGCCAGCGAAGATTTCAGTGCCAATTCCCGCGCCTGGAGGCGAGAGGCCTTCGAGTCCAATGAGAACCGCGATTTCACAGTGGAGGAAATCCAATGGCCCGCTCCACCGCCTGGAAATCACGGGCTGTCCAGACGGCAGCGCTTCCATTTCTGCTGTCGCAGGTGCAAGGCCACGGCCAGTCAATTCAATCGTGACTCAACCCCTCGTCCCATTGGCCGATAAGGAGGACGTGGCCCCGAGAGGACACGATTGATTGCCGCAATGGCATGAAGGGCGCGGTCCCAGATGATCGAACTCACGCGACTTAATAGTCAAACACTGGTCGTCAATTCCGACCTGATCAAGACGATCGAATATGCCCCCGACACGGTGATTACCCTCGTGAACGGCGACAAGTTTGTCGTGCGCGAAACCGGGGAAGAAATTCTGGCGCGGATCGTGGATTTCCGCCGTCGCGTCCTGAATGGACTCCCCCTGAATTTCTCCTCTTGGACCTCGTCGAGCGGGGGCGGTTCCCAGGCCAAACGGAATGATCCAAACCCAGAGGAAGAATAAGAAATGGATAAAGGCAGCATCATAGGCGCGCTCATCGCCGCGGGAGCGATCCTGCTCGGTTTAATGCTCGAAGGCGGGAAAGTCGGCCAGGTACTGCAACCCACCGCCGCCTTGATCGTTTTCGGAGGGACTCTGGGCGCCGTCATGGTGCAATTTCCGTTCGAAGTGGTAATCACAGCCTTTCTGAGTCTTGCAACCATCTTTCTCGTTCCGAAAAATGACCCGCTGGGCGTGATCCACGAGATCGTTACCTTCGCATACAAAGCCCGCAAGGAAGGGATCGTTTCTCTCGATAATGACCTCGACAAGGTCCAGGACCCGTTTCTAAGAAGATCGTTGATGCTGGCCGTGGACGGAACAGAGCCGGGAGAGTTGCGGAAGATGATGGAGCTAGAGCTAGAAAAGCAAGGGGAGTATGAAGAGAACACCCCAAGAGTATTCGAATCCGCGGGCGGTTTTTCGCCGACCATCGGGATTATCGGCGCCATTCTGGGGCTCATTCAGGTCATGCAGCACCTGGACAACATCGAAGAAGTCGGCAAAGGGATTGCGGTCGCCTTTGTGGCCACGATTTACGGTGTGGGCGCCGCCAACCTGCTCCTGCTTCCGGCTGCCGGAAAATTGAAAATCCGCATGCGCGAAGAACAAGTGATTCGCGAAATGATGCTGGAAGGAGTCATTTCCATCCTGGAGGGAATGAATCCGCGAATGATCGAGACAAAGTTATACAGCTATCTGGCCGAAAGGCCCGTTCAAGCAAAGGAGCAAGGAGTGGAAGCATGAGGAAGAAACGAATGCCTGAACACGTGAGTCACGAACGCTGGCTGGTTTCCTATGCGGATTTCATCACGCTGCTCTTTGCATTTTTCGTGGTGCTCTACGCATCCTCGCAGGTGGACAAGCGAAAGGCCGGCCGCCTTGCACAAGCCATACAGGTAGCCTTTCAGGAACTCGGGGTCTTTCAGACCTCCAATACGAAAGTACCTCTTCAGGACGAAGACGCCATGCCGTTTGAGAAAGTTCAAACTGTTGAAAACTTGGATCGGAAAGCAGATCTCGCGAAGATTGTCAATCCCATGAAAGGAACGCTGACAAGCCCGGCCGAGGCTCAATCCTTGCTGGATGCACAACAGGCGATCCAGAATGTCTTGGATCCGGAAATTCGGAAACATGAAGTCACCATGTCAATGCGGCGCGATGGACTGGTGGTAAGCCTGAAGGAGATGGGCTTTTTCGAAAGCGGTTCGGCCACCATTCGTCCAGATTCGATTGACGCGCTATCGCGTCTGGCAAAAGTTCTAAAACAGCGGCAGGAAAATATTCGCATTGAGGGGCATACCGATAACATCCGCATTCACAATGCACACTTTGCCTCCAATTGGGAGCTTTCGACGGCTCGAGCCACGGAAATAATACGCTTGTTGATCACGCAGTTTGGATTGCCCCCGAGCCGCCTGTCCGCCGCGGGCTATGCCGAGTTTCACCCTACTGCCAGCAATGACACAGCGGCGGGGCGCGCGCAAAATCGCCGCCTCGATATCGTGATCCTGACCCCGCTTCAAGCCATGAACGACGATGCCCAAAGTTCGACGCAAAAAATCCGCCCGGCGCCAAGCCCCTACTTATCTCCCGCAGTCAACCCTTGAGGGGAGCTGGGAAGGCTGGTTGAGATTCAAGTTTTATGGAAAATGCGCCAATCTAAATTTGCGGAACCAGTGGGGTGGCGAATATGCCGAATGAAAGCACGGTAGTGGCGAATGAACGACCCACAGTCGCGGGCATGTCCGACCCCGTATGGGTTCGCATACGCGACCTGATCTACCAGGTTTCAGGCATTTTTCAGGCTGAGAACAAGTTTTACCTGCTCCTCAACCGGTGCCAAGTGCGCATGAAGGCGGTGGGCGCCCGCACGCCTCGCGAATATCTGGATTTTCTTACGACGCGTCCCAACCGGGACGCGGAAATGCGGAACCTGCTCAATGAAATTACGATTGGCGAGACCTGTCTCTTTCGGAGCCTGCCGCAGATTGACGCACTCCGCAAGGTTGTGATTCCCGCGCTGGCTGAAGCCAAAAAGAAGCTTTCGTACACGAAGCTGCGCTTCTGGAGCGCCGGCTGCTCGACCGGCGAAGAATCCTATACGCTCGCGATGATTTTGCTCGAGGAAACGCAGACTACACTGAAGGGCTGGACCTTTGAAGTGATGGCGACGGATCTTAACGACCACTCTGTCGCCAAGGCGCAGGAAGGGATCTATAACGATTACGCTGTGCGGAACGTACCGCCCGAATTCATGAGAAAGTATTTCACGCAATCGGGATCTAATTTTCGCGTAGCCGACTCCGTGCGGCCCTTTGTCACTTTCGCCCGGCTGAACATGTTGGACGACAGCAAGATGCTTTTCATGCGCGGCATCGACGCCATCTTCTGCTGCAACGTATTGATTTACTTCGACGGGAAATCCAAGACCCGCACCGTCCAGCATTTTTACAACGCCTTACTTGCCAACGGTTACTTTTTTCTCGGCCAATCCGAATCGTTATATGGCATCAGCGAAAAATTCCGCTTGGTGCATTTTCCCGGGTCGACAGCGTACTGGAAACCCGGTGACTTCGGCTCGAAGGCAGGCTCCGCATGAGGACCGGAACTCTCGACCGCTTACACTCGCGCATCACCAGCATTGACGCGATGCCCACGATTCCCGTCATTCTACGTCCCCTGCTGCGCTGCCTCGACCAGCCGGTGGAGCAAATCGACGTCGATCGCATTGTCGAGCTGGTTTCGTACGATAAAACCATCGCCGCGCAGTGCATTCGCATGGCGAATTCCGCGTTGTTCGGGCGCAGCCGTCCTGTCGAATCGGTCCGCACGGCGGTCATGAATCTGGGCATGTGGCGGGTCCGTGACCTGCTTTTTTCCAACTCCCTTTCGCAAGTGATCCCTGCCAATCGCTGGGTCGTGGACCCCGCGGTGTTCTGGCGTCACTCTCTAGGCGTTGCGCTGGTCTGCCGCAAATTCGCGGAGGTCCTCGAGTATCCGGACACGGAAAAGGCCTATCTGGCCGGCTTATTGCACGACATCGGAATTCTGGTCAATTCCATGGTGGCGCCGGACGAGTTTCGCTCCACATACGAGAAAGCCACTCGCGAGCAAATACCTATAGATGAAGCCGAGCAGGCCACGCTCGGCTTCACCCATAGTGATTCTGGCCGCGTCCTTGCGGAAGCTTGGAAGATCACTCCCGATCTGGTTCAGGCCATCGAACTTCATCACGACATAGGAGATCCCGAGCGTGGTGGGCCGCTGGTCGCGATTGTTCACCTCAGCGACTTGCTCTGCCGGCTACGCGACATGGGGTACGGCTATTACGAGCCCCGGCAAATCGATTTTGCAAATGAGCCGGGGTGGTTGTACCTGGTCATGCATTTTCCAAATCTGGCTGGCCTGGATTTCGCGCGGTTCACATTCATGCTGGATGAGTACGCTGGAGAAGTCGGCGAATTGGTGTCAACCGTTTTTGCACAGGCATGAACGATACGACATTCATTTCAGTATCCGATTGACATCACTCCGCTCGCGGAATAGATTCCTGTTGTCGCCTCGTTCTCCAAGGCAGTTGCCTGGCTGAACCAAACTCCCCCCTTCCCGGCGCCATTTTTGAAAATATTATTGATGAGGCGGTTTGTGTCCGCGGAATCTCAATTGTCAGCCACCCTTCGTGCGCGCGCGAAGAGGAAGAAAAACAAGAAGCGGCCCATAGCCAACGGCCGAGTGGGAGCCGTGGCGCCGCTCGAAGAAAAAAATCCCTCCCCTGCGGACCGCGCGGCGCAGCAAATCAGCAGGATGCAAGCGATCGGCCAGCTCGCAGGCGGCATCGCGCATGATTTTAATAATCTCCTGACCGTCATTCTGGGCCATAGCGAATTTCTGCTGAAGCGCAATGAGCCGGCCAAGAGTCGAAGAGTGCGCATCGAGGAGATTCGGAAGGCAGCCGAGCGCGGCGCATGGCTTACCAATCAGCTTCTGGCGTATAGCCGGAATCAACTCCTCGAGCCGACGGTTCTGCAATTCAACGCGGTTTTGGAAGACATGGATGACATCTTGAGGCGCGTGCTCGGGGAGGACATCGCCCTTGACCTGTTGCTTGATCCGAACCTGGGATGGGTGAAGGTGGATCGGGGACGGTTGCAGCAGATTGTCTTGAACCTCGCGGGGAACGCTCGCGACGCAATGCCGCAGGGAGGCCGCCTGGGCATCGAAACCAGGGATCTTTCTGTCTCCCGGGGCGCGGCTAAACCAAAAGCATTCCTTGCAGAGGGTGAGTACGTCGCGATCGTGGTTCGAGATTCGGGACATGGAATGGACGCGGAAACGCGCGCGCGCATCTTCGAGCCATTTTTCACAACCAAGGAGATGGGGAAAGGTACTGGCCTCGGTCTCGCTACCGTTTACGGCATTGTGAAGCAAAGCGGCGGGTATATCTGGGTGGAAAGCGAACCTGGCTGCGGGAGCGCCTTCTACACGCTCCTACCGCGCGTTCCAAAGCCCGCCAATCCTAAGGTCCCGCAAGAAGTTTTCGAGTTCCGTTCCGGAGGCGAAACCATCCTGCTCGTGGAGGACGATCCAGCCCTGCGCAAGATGGCCGCAGAAGTTCTTCGCGACACGGGATACAAAGTCCTGACCGCGCCATCCGGCGTCGACGCCATGCAGATCGCGGCGGAACACTCAGGTCCACTGGACATTCTCTTGACCGACGTCGTCATGCCCGGCATGACGGGGCGGGAACTCGCCGACCAGATCGTCGCGCGTTATCCTCGAACCCAAGTTCTCTATATGTCCGGCTATACCGATGACGCCATTGGACATCACGGTCTCCACGACCAAGCCTTGCGTCTTCTGCAAAAGCCGTTTACTCACGACGCGCTTGTGCGTCGCGTGCGCGAGGCTATTGAGGCCGGTGTCCGAGCTTGACGCCCCCTCCGGCAGATCCCAAGTGAAAAGTCTTCTCGCGTCCTTTCTTCTCTGTGTTCTCTGTGACATTTGTGTTGAAAGCTTTTGAGGTCCTCGAAACTGCGAGTGCACGGGAACTGCACATCCCCCACAGTCGTGGTTGACTTCCTCCCTTGTAGCTCTTGTAATGGATTACTCTAGGCTATGAATATGCCTTCCAAAATCTGCGCGTGAAGAGTCCAGAAACAGCCGCCGCCAGCCGCTTTGCATCGAAGCGATCCTCATTCCTCGTCGCCGCGGGAATTCTTCTCAGCCGGATCGCGGGGCTCATCCGCGACAGGGTATTCGCGCACTATTTCGGAAATTCCGACGCCGCCGACGCCTTCAAGGCGGCGTTCCGGATTCCCAACGCGCTTTCCAATTTATTCGGCGAAGGCGTCCTCTCCGCTTCCTTCATTCCCGTGTACGCCGGCTTGCTCGCGCGCGACGAGGAGGAAGAAGCCCGGCGCACGGCCGGGGCTGTCGCGGCACTCTTGGCGCTCAGCACTTCGATTCTCGTGTTGATCGGAGTCCTGGCGACTCCCTATTTGATTGACGCCATCGCGCCCGGTTTTTCCGGCGACAAACGCGAACTGACGATACGTTTGGTGCGAATCCTGTTTCCTGGGGCGGGGCTGCTCGTACTCTCCGCTTGGTGCCTCGGAATTCTGAACAGCCACCGGCGTTTCTTTCTTTCCTACACCGCGCCTGTGATCTGGAACGCGGCCATGATCGCCACGATGTGGGGATTTGGCGGACGGTACGCGCAATTTCCACTCGCCGCGGTCTTGTCCTGGGGCTCCGTGATTGGCAGTGCGTTGCAGGTGATCGTCCAATTGCCTGTTGTGTTGCGGCTGCTGCGCGGCCTGCAGCTCTCGTTCGCGTTCCACTTGGAAAACGTGCGCACGGTCGTTCGGAATTTTTTCCCCGTTTTTGTAAGCCGCGGCGTCGTGCAGATCAGCGCGTACGTGGATGCGCTGCTGGCGAGTTTGCTGCCCACCGGCGCCGTTGCGGCTCTGGCCTACGCGCAGACACTGTATACGCTGCCGGTCAGCTTGTTCGGAATGTCTGTCTCGGCGGCGGAGCTTCCGGCTATGTCCGGAACGGTCGGCGCGGAATCGGAAGTCTCGGAAGCGTTGCGCGTGCGCTTGAATGCAGGCCTGCGCCAAATCGCATTTTTCGTGATTCCATCCGTAGCGGCGTTTCTGGTGCTGGGTGACGTCATCGTCTCCGCGATTTATCAGTCCGGCCGCTTCACGCATACGGACGCAATGTACGTCTGGGGGATTCTGGCAGGATCGACGGTCGGCTTGCTCGCGTCCACCCTCGGGCGGCTGTATTCGTCCACGTATTACGCATTGAAAGATACGCGCACGCCGCTTCGCTTCGCCGTCCTGCGAGTGATCTTGACGACCGTGCTCGGATATCTTTCGGCCATCCCGTTGCCGCATTTACTGGGGATCGCTTCCCGGTGGGGCGTCGCCGGACTCACAATTTCAGCGGGCGTTTCTTCCTGGGTGGAGTTTACCCTGCTTCGCCGCACACTCAACAAACGAATCGGCGCGACGGGCCTTCCCCCTATTTATCTGATGAAGGGCTGGGCCGCTGCCCTGGTCGCCGCCGGAATCGGCAGAGCGTTGCTACTCACTGTCGCTCACCGGAATCCGATCGTTGTCGCGATCGTGGTCCTCGGCGCGTACGGTGTCATCTACTTCGCCGGAGCATTCGTGCTCGGTCTCTCCGAAGTTCGCGCCTTGCTCGGCATGTTTTCCCGGCTGCGTGTCCGCTCGTCTTGAGGTGGGAGAAAGATTCAATTCATTCCCTTCGCTTTGAGTGCTTCAACGTCTAGAGGTTTACGCGCGGGGGAATCTGGCGGCGCGGCTCTGAGGTATTGCGCGGGCCAGGAAATCTTGTGGCCAAGCTCCCGCGCGGCTCGTAGAGGCCAATACGGATCGCGCAGGAATTCCCGGGCCATCAGGACGAGATCCGCCTGATTCTTGGCGAGAATTTCCGCAACCTGTTCCTTCGTCTCGATCAATCCCACGGTTGCAGTCATGACTCCAGTGTCGCGGCGAATTCGCTCGGAAAAGGGAACCTGAAAGCCGGGTCCCGCGACAATTTTCTGGTCGGGCACGAGGCCCGCCGAAGAACAGTCAACTAGATCAACGCCCAGAGGCCCAAGCTGCTTTACCAGTTCGACGGATTGATCGAGGTCCCAGCCGCCTTCCTTCCAGTCCGTGGCGGAAATTCGAATGAAAAGAGGAAGACGCTCCGGCCACTGCTTTCGAATCGCGGAGACGATTTCGCGGGCGAGGCGCGTCCGGTTTTCGAACGAGCCGCCGTATTCATCCGTCCGATTATTGCTGAGCGGGGAGTAGAACTCATGAATCAAATAGCCGTGCGCGGAATGGATTTCCAGGACTTGAAAGCCCGCGTCCAGCGCCCGGCGCGCCGCGCTTGCAAAAGCTTCCACGACACCGCGAATGCCTTCCTTCGACAATGCTTGCGGAAAAGGGTATTTATCTGAATATGCGATGGCGCTGGGCGCGACAGGAACCCACGCGCCTTCTTCCGGCGAAAGTTTACTGGAACCAACCCAAGGTTTCTGCGTGCTCCCTTTTCGGCCGGCATGCGCGAGCTGCATGCCAGGCACGGTTCCCTGACTCTTGAGGAAACGTGTGATTCGCGTGAGGAACTCGATGTGCGCATCGTTCCAGATTCCCAAGTCTTCCGGACTGATGCGTCCCTCGGCCGACACCGCGGTGGCTTCGGTAAATACGAGCCCGGCCCCGCCCACGGCGCGGCTCCCCAGGTGCACGAGGTGCCAGTCGTTCGCGAATCCATCCAGACTGGAGTATTCGCACATCGGCGAGACCACGATTCGGTTTGGCAACGTGATGCTGCGAATTGAAAGTGGATCGAATATTTGCGCCATGTTTTCCCTTTTGAGATTTTCAGCATTATTCCAACCGCCGCAATCTCTGGTTGCCCCCAAACGAGTCTGAAAGTAATACCATTGGATGCCGTTGAGCGCCAGCCCGGTGCAGAAATAGATTTTGTGCGTGGGAACCGATCTGTGGGCAAGCGATTTGGACTGCCCGATCATTTGCGACAATCGTTTTGCGACAAAGGTCCATGAAGACTGAAATCTTTATCCACCGCTCACGGATCGAAGCTCCGGCGGCCAAAGTGTACGCCTGGCACGCCTTGCCGGATGCGCTTGAAAGGCTCACGCCACCGGGGGAACACATTGAGGTTATCGAGAGAACGGGGGGAATCGAGCGAGGGGCGCGCGTTGTGCTACGGTTTGGGCGATGGCCATTTCGCCGCCGCTGGGTCGCCGAACATCAAGACTTCGAGGAAGGCCGCTATTTCAGTGACGTCCAGGTTTCCGGCCCCTTCGCCTACTGGAAACATACGCATACGTTTGAGCCGGACGGTCCCGGCGCATGCACCCTGGAAGATAAAGTAGAATACGCTCTTCCTTTCGGTCTTCTGGGAAGATGGGCCGCGGGCAGTTACGTCCGCCGCAAGCTCGAAAAGATGTTCGAACATCGACACATGGTGACGGCGCGAGTCATCGCAGCCGAGCGTTCTCAGCGACCGGACGAAAAATAGGTCGCGAAAGTTCTATGAACCATCCAACGTATCCATGGATGTAGTCACTCATCCTGGGGATGGTGGCCTGTATAATAGGGCGTCGATGAGCACACAGCAGCGCACACCGGTGGCGGATTTATCCTCTCTGCGGATTCACGACCTCGCCCGCAACCCCGGCGGCAGGGGCAAGCGGCTGGGATGGCTTGCAGGAGGTCTGCTTGTTATCCTGGTTGCCGGAGCCGCCGCCTACCATTTCAGGGACCCGAAAACGGTGGTGGAAGTGACCACAGCGCGGAGCGGGGCGAATTCTCCCGCGCAGGCGTTGCTCAATGCCAGCGGCTATGTGACTCCCCGGCGGCGGTCGAGCGTGGCGGCGAAAATAACCGGCAAAGTCATCGAGGTGGACAC